>MDTE01106828.1_pt1 | contig 11880 bp, 14 predicted proteins | sample 811231 | NCBI WGS metagenome assembly MDTE01 (sample SAMN05326651, study PRJNA326480) | marine metagenome | isolation source: seawater | place: Indian Ocean: Red Sea | collected 2010
ACTCCTTCGTATCCTAAAAGATACAAAATAGAGTAAATAAGCATTGAACCATGTCCTGCAGAAAGAATAAACCTATCTCTGTTCGGCCAATTAGGGTCTTTAGCATAAAAATTTAAGTGAAGTGAAAATAAAAGAGTAGCCACTTCTGCCATTCCCATTGGCATTCCCGGATGACCAGACTTAGCATTTTCTACTGCATCTGCAGATAAAAATCTAACCGCATTAGCCATCAAATAATATTTTTTTTTCTCTTCTTCAGTTAATTGCATAATTTTAGATATTATATTTTATAGTTTCTTTGTTAAAAAGTGACAAGAATAATTATTTATTTTTATTACTTAAACAATTATATTTAATATTTGATTTATTGAATTTAAGCAAAACTTTAATTATGAGAAATATAACAAAGTATTTAAAAAAAATTGATGATTCACTGGATACTCTTATTAAAAACAAAGATGTTGTGCAAAAGGCCCATGAAAACCTTGCTACCATAAATAGACTAGAGGAAGAAATAAAAAAAAATAAAAATATTAAAATAGAAAGCATGGAATTAATTGAACAAAGTATTAGGGAAGTAGAGAAACTAATCATAGATAGTAAAAAGAAGAGCAAAAAAAGTGGCTGATGTAGATATAATCATAAATAGCAGGACTTACAGAGTTTCTTGTAAAGATGGAGAAGAAGATAGAATTATATCTTTATCTTCTCAAATTAATCAAGAAGTTGAGTTATTAGCAAATAGAATAGGACAACTGGGTGAAGCAAGAATGATATTACTTGCAGCTTTAGTTCTCTTAGATAAATCCGATGATAACCAAGATAAAATGGAAGAAATTTTAAAAAAAACTTCAGAAAAAATAGAATCAGTAGTCAATTCAATAAATGCAGAAAGAAAAAAATAAAAAGATTTTTTTAAAAAAAAAGATTAGAAAAAAAAGTTTTTTAATTAGAAAGCATGCATCAATTAATAATTACAATGCATCATTCAATGCCTCAAAAAACTTCTTCAAACTCTTTAACATTACCTCGAAAGACATTGTAGGATGTTATTGGCCAATAAATAATGAACTAGATACTAGGCCCCTAATTTCAATTCTTTCATTAAAAAAAATAAAAATTGCCTTACCTTTTATAGAAAAGAAAAAAATGCTTTTTAAAGCATGGAAAGTTAGTGAAAAATTGTACTATTCAAAATATAAATTCTACTCTCCTAATCAAAACTCTTTAACTTTGCAACCTAACATTATTATAACCCCGGCATTGGCCCTTGATTTCAATGGGAACAGAATTGGTTATGGGGCTGGATTTTACGATAGTTATTATAATTCAAATAAAACTAAAACCTATATTGGATATATTTATGAAAAGCAAATTTTTAATACTTTACCTTTCGCTAAACATGACTTAAAACTAAACGCAATAGTGACTGATAATTTTATTAAAAAAATTGACTTAAATATCCAATGAATATTCTTTTTTTAGGAGATTTAGTAGGAGAAAGCATTGTACCTTTCTTAGAAAAAAACTTACCTTCTATTATAAAAAAATATAATATCAGTTTTGTTATAGTAAATGGAGAAAACCTTGCTAATGGCTATGGAACAACTCCTGCATTGTGTGAAAAGCTTTTTGATTTAGGTATAAACGTGATTAGCTCGGGCAATCATATTTGGGATCAAGAAGCAATTATTCCTTATATAGCAAAGCAAAATAATCTTTTAAGACCTGTTAATTATGATAATAAATTTCCAGGGAAAGGCATTGGTTCTTTTACAGACAAGAAAGGAAAAAAAATAATTGTAATAAATATTTTATGTAATCTTTTTATGCAAAAATCTAATAATGCATTTGAAGAAATTAAAAAATTACTAAATAATTTCAAACTTAAAGAAGATTGTGATGCAATTTTTATAGATTTACATGGAGAAGCAGCTTCTGAAAAACAGGCTTTTGCTTTTATGGTTGACGGAAAAGTAACAGCAGTATTAGGAACACATACTCATGTTCCAACATCAGATCTTAGAGTTTTACCTAAAGGTACTGCATATCAAACTGATACTGGCATGTGTGGAGACTACGACTCAGTTATAGGAGGTGATAAAAATAGCTGGATACAGAAATTTGAAAAGGATAATAGCTTTAAAAGAATCAATGCATCAATTAACAATATTGCTCTTTGTGGAGCTATTATTAAAGTTAATGAAAATAATGGATTGTGTTCCTTGACCGAACAAATAATAGTTGGGGAAGTACTAAAAAATAATATTCCTTCTGAAAAAAGTTTTATTGTAAAATAATATGGCTGGTCACTCTCAATTTAAAAATATAATGCATAGAAAAGGAGCTCAGGATGCAAAAAGAGCTAAAGTTTTTGCAAAACTAGCAAGGGAGATTACTGTTGCTGCTAAAAGTGGTTTACCAGATCCTAAACAAAACCCTAGACTTAGAAATGCTATTTTAAATGCTAGAAATGAAAATATGCCTAATGACAAAATAAAAAAAGCAATACTAAAAGCAAGTTCAAATGATGCCTCAAATAATTACTCAGAAATAAGATATGAAGGTTTTGGTAATAATGGTATATCAATAATAATAGAAGCACTTACTGACAATAAAAATAGAACAGCTTCAGAAGTAAGAGCTATATTAACTAAAAATGGAGGAAACCTTGGAGAAACTGGGTCAGTTGCTTTTAACTTCAAACAAGTTGGGGAGATTACTTTTGAAAGTCATATATCTAATAAAGATGAAATTATAATGTTTGCAATTGAAAATAAAGCAGTAGACATAATAGAAGAAGAAAATACTTTTAGAATCATAAGTGAACCTGATAATTTTGGTATTTTAAGAAATAGTATTGAACAAAGATTCTTGGAACCAAAAACATCAAAACTTATTTGGACGGCAGTCAATCTTATTGAAGTAAATAAAGATGAAGCTAAAAAAATATTTTATATTATAGATTCTTTAGAAGAAAATGATGATATCCAAAATGTATTTACTAATATTAATGTTTCTGAAAATGTAATAAAAGAGCTTAGTAATGAATAAAATATTTCATTTAAAATAGGAAACCAAAATGATTATAATGGGATTAGATCCTGGAACTAGTGGTGGAATTAGTATCGTAGAAACTAAACAAGACGAACTTCCTCAAATTATATTCTGTATTAAAATGCCAGTAATAAGTATGTATGGAAAAAAAATTATTGACTCAAAAATGATATATGACTCTATAAATTCATTTAAAATTGATTTGTCTATTATTGAAAAAGTTCATGCAATGCCTAGACAAGGAGTAACTTCAAGTTTTCAATTTGGAAGAAGTTTTGGTTCATTAGAAACTTTAGCTTACTTACTTTCAAGGAGGGTTGATTACGTAGCTCCTGTAGTATGGAAAAAGTATTTAGGTGTGGGATCATCTAAAAAGGATAGTTTGGATATGGCAAGATTAAAGTTTGGAAACAATAAAGTTTGGGATAAAAAAACAAATGATGGAATTGCAGAGGCTTCTCTATTAGTTCTTTACTGGATATCTAAATTCAAAATTAATTTATGAAATTAAAAAAAGATCATCAATTAAATATTAGAATTTATTTTGAAGACACTGACTCTGGAGGCATAGTTTACCATTCCAAGTACTTAAACTTTGCTGAAAGAGCAAGAACTGAACTTCTAAGAAAGATAAACCTTGACCAATCTATTATACAAAAAAAGTACGGTATAATTTTTGTAGTTAAGAAATTAAGTATTCACTACATAAGTACTGCAAGCTTAGATGATTCTTTAGTAGTTAAAACAAAGATTTTAGAATTAAATAAAGCAAAAGTTATCTTTGCTCAGTTAATTTATAAAAATAAAATCCTTATTTCTAAATTAGAAGTAACTGTTTGTTGTTTAAATAAAAATAGAAAAATTACTAGAATGAATAATCAAATATATGATATTCTAAATGCGGAAAGAGAATTATATGAATAATGAAATAGCTCTAGTAGATAATATTGATATAAGTATTTGGGGTTTAGTTTTACAAGCTGATTTAGTAGTAAGAATTGTAATGTTACTTCTTTTAATGTTATCAATATTTAGCTGGGCTATAATTTTTGAAAAAATTACTAAGATTAAAAGTTTAAATAAACTAGCGAGTAATTTTGAGAATACTTTTTGGTCAGGCATTAAAATTGATAAAATTAAAGAAGACATTGGCATTAATCCCTCTCATCCCATGGAATCAATATTCCTAGCAGGAGTTAAAGAATGGGAATTGAATAATAAAAATAAAAGTTCTAATTTATTAGATATTCAAGTGTTAGAGCATCGCCTTGAAAGAACCATGGCATCAAGCCTTAGTAAAGAAATGGAAGTTTTAGAAAAAAATACAAACTTCTTAGCAACAACTGGTTCTGCTGCACCCTTTATAGGCCTGTTTGGTACAGTATGGGGAATAATGAATAGCTTTCAGTCTATTGCCACAGCTAAAAATACATCATTAGCAATAGTAGCTCCAGGAATAGCAGAAGCATTACTTGCAACCGCATTAGGACTACTAGCTGCAATACCTGCTGTAATTTTTTTTAATAAAATTTCTAACGATACTAATAGATATGCCAATAGATTAGAAGTATTTCTTAATGACTTTACTAATATATTGTCAAGGCAAATTTCAAAAAAATGAACAAGTATCGTCTTAGCTATAGTCTAAAAAAACAAAATAAACTAATGTCAGAAATTAATGTTACACCATTTGTAGATGTTATGTTAGTTTTGCTAATTATTTTTATGATAACGGCACCTCTTATGAAAACAGGAGTAGAGATTGAATTACCAGAAGTTGATACTCCTAATATTCCTGAAAGTGAAGAGCCCCTGATTATTAGTATTAGTAAAAGTAATGAAATTTTTTTATCAGAAAAAAAAATACAAATTAAAAACTTAAATTCTAAGCTTTTAGCAATAAGAGATGCTAATCCCAAGGTGAAAGTTTTTATTAAAGCAGATAAAGTTGTTTCTTATCAAAACCTTATGGAAGTAATGAAAGAAATAATAGACTCAAATATTACTAACATAAGCTTAATCACTGATCCCAAAGACTGAGGAAGTTTGATTAAATTCTTCATCTATTCATTAATTTTTCACATATCCATAGCATTTTTTATTAAATTTAAAAATTTTAGTAATGAAAATAAAGCTACTAAAGTAGTAAATATTTCCTATGTTGAAGAAAAACTAGAAAAAGAAATTAAACCTGAAAAAAAAAATAATCTTAAAAAGAATGTACAGCAATCTAAATTAAATGAAAATAAGACAAAAAAAAAGAAAACTAAAGAAAAAGTTACAAAAAAACCAATACCACTAAAAAAAAAGGAAGTTAAAAATAAAAAGATAGTCGAAAATAAAAATACTAAAAAATTTGATGACATGCTAAAAGATTTAGCAGCAAAAGAAATAGAGAAAAATAAAGAAATAGATATTAACAATAAAATTAAAGATTTATCTAAAAAAGACCTTACTGATAAAAATGTAAAGTCTGCTAATAAAGAGATTCGAGCGATAGTAAAACTTTTAATGGACCAAATTAATGATAATTGGACTAGGCCTCCAGCCGTAAAAGACCAAAAAAATATTGTTATTAAAATAGATATTTATCTTGATCCAAGCGGTAATGTTTATGAAATTTTTATTCCTAATTCTACAAAAGTACAGGTAGAAAAAAATAAATATTTAAAGCCTTTACTAGATTCTGCTGTTAGAGCTATAAAAAAGTCTTCTCCATTTGAAGGATTACAAAAACACAGCTATAATAATTGGAAAAAAAATACTATAAATTTTAAACCTTTTGAAAATTTACAATGAAAAAAGTTACAATTTTAATTTTTTCTTTTCTACTGATATTCAGTAGTTCCTCTCTACTAAAGGGTGTAGAAATAAATGTAACTGAGGGAAAGATTGAGCCTTTACCTTTAGCAGTAACAAAATTTAATTACTTAAATAAAAATGAAGAAAGTTACTCTACACAGATTACAAATATTATATCAAACAATCTAGAAAATACTGGCCTATTTAAATTACTCTCTAGTGAGTCATATTTACAATCAGAAAATGAGGTTTTTTTTCAACCCTTATTCGCAGACTGGCGTCTTATTGATGCTAATTTTCTTGTAAGTGGAAAAATAAAGATTGAAAACAATGTTTTAGAAATAAATTTCAAATTGTGGGATGTCTATCAAGAAAAACTAGTCATTAATAAGAATATTTCAGGTATAACCAAGTCTGATTGGAGAATTTCATCTCATATTATTTCTAATTTGATATATGAAAAAATTACTGGAGAAAAAGGATATTTTGATACCAAGTTAGTTTATGTAGCCGAGGAAGGAATGCAGGGGAAAAAAATAAAAAGACTGGCTATTATGGATTATGATGGGGATAACCATGAAATGCTTACAGATGGAAAAGAATTAGTTCTTACGCCTAGATTTTCTCCAAATGGAAAAGATATAGTGTTTTTAAAATATAAGAATAACAAAGCCAGTGTTTATTTAATGAATATTAAATCTAAAAATACTAAAATACTTGGAAATTTCTCTGGTATGAGCTTTGCTCCTAGATTTTCTCCAAATGGAAAAAAGATTATTTTTTCCTTAACCAATAAAGGAAAGTCAAATATTTTTTTACAAAGACTAGATAATAACAAACGTATTCAAATTACAAGAAATAAATACATAAATACATCTCCCTATTTCTCTCCTGACGGAAAAAAAATAGTTTTTAGCTCTGATAGAGCAGGAAAACAAAATCTTTATATTAAAAGTATAGAAAAAATATCTAGTAAAGTTGAAAGAATTACTTTTGGGAATGGAAATTATGCTACACCGGCATGGTCACCTAGAGGGGATTACATCGCTTTTACAAAGTCTTACAGAAAGAATTTCTTTATTGGGTTAATAAGGCCGAATGGCAAGGGAGAAAGACTTATAGCTGAAGGATATTTAACAGATGGGCCAACATGGTCTCCAAACGGAAGAACGCTAGCCTTTTTCAAAACATTAAAAAATACTAATAACGAGTTTGAAACTAAGTTGTATACCATAGATATTACAGGAAATTTAGAAAAAGAACTTAAAACACCAAATCAAGCTTCTGATCCAGATTGGGGACCATCAATTAAGTATTAATTTTTTTAATATTTTGTGTAGAATATAAATATGTTATTTATAAAAAAATTATTTGTTATTATATTAACAATAGTTCTTGCCTCTTGTGCTGAGAATAATAAAAATATCCCTATTTCGGGAGCTGATGTAACATCTGAAAGCAATATAGAAGTTGATTCTAATACTTCTGATGATAATGACTCCCAAATTTCAGTGTCTGATAATATAGATGCTAGAGATAAGACAAAACAAGAGGTCCTAACAGAAGAGCTCATTGAAGTAGGAGATAGAGTCTTTTTTGATTATGATAAGTCTAGATTTAAAAATGAAGGCGTAGAGACCCTAAAAAGACAAGCAAGGTTTTTATTAAAAAATAAAAATCTTACTGTAAGAATAGAGGGGCACTGTGACCATAGAGGAACACGAGAGTATAATTTAGCTTTGGGGGAAAGAAGAGCATACTCTGTTAAAAACTTTTTGATTTCTCTAGGAATAGAAGAAACTAGAATTTCTGTAATTTCATATGGAAAAGAGAGACCTCAATCTTTAAATAATGATGAAGCATCCTGGGCTCAGAATAGAACTGCTGTAACTGTAATAAATTAACAGGAGAGAACCCTTTGCTTAAGAAAAGTATACTTTTTTATAGTTTTTTATTTTTTTTTATAATAGTTAATTTTAAATCAAATATATCCCATGGAGAAGAATATTTAGATACTGTTATTCAAAAAATTAATAAAATGGAGGGTGAGCTTGAGAAGCTACAAAGAGAAAGCGGTACTTTTAAAAACAATGATACAGCTAATATCTCGAATGATACTATTGCATCTCATGAAAAAAGATTATTAGACTTAGAAGAAGAGTTAAGGTCCTTAAATGGAAGAATAGATGAGGTAATGTTTGATTTAAAAAATATTTCAAATTCTCTACTGGAACTTAAAACAAATAAAACTAATGAAGAGAATGTTTTAGAAAGCACAGAGTCAGAAAATTATCTAAACACTGAAGTGGAAATAACTAAAAAAGTTGAAACTACTATTACAGAGGACCCTAATATGAAAGACAATCCTAGCATGCAAGTGCTGGGAGTCATTGCTGAAAATGAAAAAACTAATACTACTAATCAAACTATAAAGCTAGAAAAAGAAAATAAGCTTCAAGAAAAAAGTTATAATGATAATAATTTAGAAAAAAATCAAACTGACCAACAGTTAGCCAATCTTTCAAAAGATCCTTCAGATATCTATAAGCATGCTTATAATATGCTAATACAGGAAAACTTTTTAGAAGCAGAAAAATACTTTAATATTTTTATAGGGGAAAACCCAAAAGATCCTCTTTCTTCCAACGCTTATTATTGGTTGGGGGAAACTTTTTATGTGCAAAAACAATTTCAAAAAGCTGCTATCAGCTTTGCAAAAGGCTACCAACAATTTCCAAAAGGTAATAAAGCATTAGACCAACTTTTTAAATTATCGTTAACATTTATTAACCTAGGAAAAAATGAAGATGCCTGCGCATCATTTTCTAAACTTGAAATAGAATTTCCTAATGCTCCTAAAAGAATAAAAGGCAGGGTAAAAGATTATAAAGACCGTGCTAAATGTTAATCCCAAAAGCCTCTTAATTATTGATAATTTTTCAAAATTTTTAAATTCACTTTACTGTATAAAGAGAAGTTCTACTGTTGGCATTGCGGTTTCATCTGGTGTTGATAGCATGACTTTATTACACCTCAGTGATATTTGGGCTAAGAAGTATAAAAAAAAACTATATATAATTTCCTATGACCATAATCTTAGAAAAGAGTCAATTAAAGAAACTAATCATGTTAAAAAAATAAGCAGAAAGCTCGGATGGAAACATAAAACTTTAAAGTGGAAAAATCCAGCAAAGAAAAATATATTAGAAAATGCTAGAAATGAAAGATATGTAGCAATTTCTAAATTTTGTAAAAAAAAAAAAATAGATACATTGCTACTTGGACATCACTTAGATGATTTGATAGAGACTTTTAGCATAAGGGTTTTAAAGAAAAGTGGAATGGATGGGTTATGCCCTATGACTTCTCAAAGAAAATTATTTGATTTAAATTTAATTAGGCCCTTTCTAAAGGTAAGTAAAAACTCAATATATTCATATGCAAATTTTTATAAAATTAAATTTTATGAGGATCCCACAAACAAAAATGTTATTTTTTTGAGAACAAGAATTAGACTATTCTTAAAAAAGAATCAAACGTTAAAAAATAATTTATCAAAATCATTAGATTTGTTTTGTAGATTAAAAAAGTACTTTCAAGCTCATGTTATTGATTTTTTGAAAGAAAATGTGCGAATAGAAAATGAAGGTTACATAATATTAAATAACGAAAATTTATCAAAACTGCCAGAATTTTTAAATTTGAAAATTTTAAATATCATTATTCAGTTTGTGGGAAACAAATCTTACCCATTGAGAACTAAGATTCTATTGAGGATATCTAAAATGATATTCGAAAATAATTTTTCTACTTTATCAGCTGGTGGTTGTTTAATTTCTAATAATAAAAAAAAAATTTTTATAATAAGAGAGTTTAACCAAATAAAAAATTTGAAACTTGTTATTTCTCAAGGCAAGAAAGATATTTGGGATAAAAAATTCTTAATTACTAATTTATCGAAAAATAATAGAATTTTTGTTACTTGTCTGGGGCAAGAGTTAAAAAATAAATCCTTTGCTGAATTTTATAATTCAGAAAAAAAAAATGTTAAAAAATTGCCTTTTTTTATTAAAAAAACCTTGCCAGTCATTAAAACACTTGAAGGATTAATATACATACCCCATCTAAATATATATAATAATAATTATAGTAATATTGTTAAGTTAGAAAGCATTGGTTATAATAATTTCTATAATTAAGATAATTTAATAGGAGATTAGTTTGAACAACACTGGAAAAAACTTTGCTGTATGGGTAATAGTAGCTTTAGTTTTAGTATTATTATTCAATATGTTTGAAGGTGGTCAAAAAGCAGAAAGGACTTCTAAAATACCTTACTCTGAGTTTCTAAAACTTGTAGATAATGATAAAATTAATGATGTTTCAATGGTTGGTAGAAATATTGTTGGCCATTTAGATGATGGTTCTAAATTTTCTACATACACTCCTCCCAATGACCCAAACCTTATAGAAAAGTTATCTAAGCATAATATTGTTATAAACGCAGCCCCTGAAGAAGAGCCAGTTTCTCCTTTACTAGGACTCTTTTTAAATTGGTTACCAATGCTTTTATTTATTGGTATTTGGATTTTTTTCATGAGGCAAATGCAGGGTGGTCGTGGAGGAGCTTTAGGATTTGGAAAGTCAAAAGCCAAATTATTAACAGAAAAGCAAGGAAGAGTGACCTTTAAAGATGTTGCAGGAGTTGACGAAGCAAAAGAAGAACTAGAAGAAGTGGTTGAATATCTTAAAAGTCCTATTAAGTTTCAAAGACTTGGAGGTAAAATACCAAAAGGTGTTCTTTTAGTAGGACCTCCTGGAACTGGAAAAACTCTAATTGCTAGAGCTGTAGCAGGGGAAGCTAATGTTCCATTTTTTACTATATCTGGCTCTGATTTTGTAGAAATGTTTGTTGGTGTTGGTGCCTCTAGAGTTAGAGATATGTTTGAGCAAGGAAAAAAAAATGCTCCTTGTATAATTTTTGTTGATGAAATAGATGCAGTAGGAAGACACAGAGGCGCAGGTTTGGGAGGCGGTAACGATGAAAGAGAACAAACACTCAACCAATTATTAGTAGAAATGGACGGTTTTGAGACGAACGAGGGAGTTATTCTTATTGCTGCGACAAATCGTCCCGATGTACTAGATCCTGCACTTTTAAGACCTGGAAGATTTGACAGACAAGTTGTAGTTCCAAACCCTGATATATTAGGAAGAGAAAAGATACTCAAAGTTCATATGAAAAAAGTACCTTTGGCTCCAGACGTAAATGCAAGAGTAATAGCAAGAGGCACGCCTGGTTTTTCTGGTGCAGATTTAGCTAATATTGTCAATGAAGCTGCATTATTGGCTGCAAGAAAGGGAAAAAAGAACGTATCAATGACTGAATTTGAAGAATCCAAAGATAAAGTAATGATGGGATCTGAAAGACGTTCTATGATAATGACAGAAGAGGAAAAAGAAAAAACAGCTTACCACGAAGCAGGTCACGCGCTAGTTATGCTTCATGCTAAAGGACATGAACCACTTCATAAAGTCACTATAATTCCTAGAGGTAGAGCATTAGGAGTTACTATGTGGCTTCCAGAAAGAGATAAACTTGCACACACTTTTAATGAACTTAATGCACAACTTTCATCACTTTTTGGTGGAAGAATTGCTGAGGAAATTATATATGGCAAGGATAATATTACCACTGGTGCTGGTAATGATATACAGCAGGCCACCAATCTAGCAAGAAGAATGGTAAAGGAGTTTGGCTTTTCAGACAAACTTGGTCCTTTAAGATATGAAAGTAATCAAGAAGAGGTATTTTTGGGTCATTCTGTTTCGCAACAAACGAATATTTCTGATGAGACAGCAAAACTGATCGATATGGAAATTAAAAAATTAGTTGTTAATGGAGAAACTAATGCTAGAAAAATTATTTCTTCAAATATTAAAGATCTTCACATTATTGCTAAGGGCTTACTTGAATATGAAACTCTCACCTCTTCGGATATAGACCTTTTGTTAAAAGGA
>MDTE01190337.1_pt1 | contig 11880 bp, 11 predicted proteins | sample 811231 | NCBI WGS metagenome assembly MDTE01 (sample SAMN05326651, study PRJNA326480) | marine metagenome | isolation source: seawater | place: Indian Ocean: Red Sea | collected 2010
AGGGTAATACCCGATCCCATTCCGAACTCGGAAGTCAAGCCTTTCTGCGCCAATGGTACTTTGTCTTAAGACATGGAAGAGTAGGACGTTGCCAGGCTAATTAAAAATTTATGAAAATTAAAAGTTCTTTAAAATCAATAAAAAAAAGAGATTTAAACTCAAAGTTAGTTAGAAGACGGGGAAGAGTATACGTCATAAATAAAACTAATCCTAAATTCAAAGCAAGACAAAAATAGTTTTATGGATAACAATAGCCATAAAAATACCTGGAATAATTTTACAAAGTTCGTTCTGTGGGGCTCTATTGCAGTAGCATTGGTTCTTGTTTTGATGGCAATTTTTCTTTTATAATATAATAAAATGCACTTAGTTTCTATTTTAGAGAATAAAGAAGTTGAAAAAAGAATTGCTATAACGCCAGATATTGCAAAAAAATATATCGATTTAGGTTTTAAATTATCTTTACAAAATAATTATGGCACTCATTTAGGTTTTAATGATGATGTTTATAAAAATTTAGGTGCAGAATTTTCAAGTGATGAAAATAATTTGATTCAAAATGGAGATATAATTGTTCAATTAGGATTACCCAATAACGATAAATTATCGCTTTTAAAAGAAAATCAAAATTTAATTGGATCTTTTAATGTTTTCTCAAATAAAGAGAAATTAGAAGTTATAAAATCAAAAAAAATTAATTGTTTTTCTCTTGAGTTACTTCCTAGAATTACAAGAGCCCAGTCTATGGATATATTATCTTCTCAGGCAAACTTGGCTGGTTATAAAGCGGTGATAGAGGCATTCCAGGTTTATGAAAAAGCAATTCCAATGATGATGACAGCAGCTGGAACAGTACCTGCTGCAAAGGTATTAGTAGTTGGAGCAGGAGTTGCAGGATTACAAGCTATTGCAACAGCAAAAAGAATGGGAGCGATTGTTTTTGCAACTGATGTAAGAATGGCCTCAAAAGAACAAGTTGAAAGTTTAGGAGGAAAATTTTTGACTGTTGAGGGATCTGAGAATTTAGAAACCGAGGGTGGTTATGCAAAAGAAGCATCAGAGGAATTTAAAAAAAAACAAGAAGAATTGCTAACTGAGACACTAAAAAAAATTGATATAGTAATTTGTACTGCTTTAATTCCAGGACGAGAGGCACCAAAAATAATAAAAGAAGATATGTTTAAAAATTTACAGACAGGATCAGTTATTTATGATTTAGCAGCCGTGCAAGGTGGAAATACTGTTTATACAGAAGTCGACAAAATAGTTGAAAAAAACGGTGTAAAAATTCTTGGAGAAGCAAATATTTTAAATAAACTCCCAGTATCAGCATCAAATTTATATTCAAAAAATTTATATAATTTTATTTCTAATTTGTATGATAAAGAAAATAAAAAATTAAATATTAATTTAGATGATGAAATTATAGAAAAAACATTATTAAAATAGAATTATGGAAATAGATCCCTTTATATTTAGACTAAGCATATTTATATTGTCGATTTTTGTAGGTTATTACGTAGTTTGGAGTGTTACTCCTTCATTACATACACCATTAATGTCAGTAACAAATGCAATTTCATCTGTAATTATTGTAGGCGCAATTATAGCAGCTTTATCCAGTAATGATGGGGAAGTTTTCTCATCTTCGAGTATTTATGGTTTTTTGGCTATCATTTTAGCTGCTGTAAATATTTTTGGTGGATTTCTAGTCACTCAAAGAATGCTAGCTATGTATAAAAAAAAGAAAAAGGATAAATAATCAATGTCTGCAGATCTTTCAGCAATTTTGTACTTAATTTCTGGGGTACTATTTATTTTAGCACTAAGAGGTTTGTCATCTCCAGAAACTTCAAGACAAGGTAATTTATTTGGAATCATTGGAATGATAATAGCTGTTACTGTTACATTCCTCTCAGTTGGTAATTTTACCGCTGGATTTATATATGTGCTGATATTTTTAGCTATTGGAGGAAGCATAGGTGCCTTTATAGCTTATCGTATACCAATGACTGCAATGCCAGAATTAGTTGCTGGATTTCACAGCTTGGTAGGTTTAGCTGCAGTATTTGTAGCAATTTCAGCATTCATAAATCCTGGAGCTTTTAATCTAGGGTCACCAGGAAATATAAAGCTTGCAAGTTTAATAGAGATGTCAATAGGAGCTGCAGTTGGAGCAATAACTTTTTCAGGCTCTGTTATAGCTTTTTTAAAACTCCAAGGTCTTATGTCAGGTTCACCAATTACTTTTAAGGGTCAACACTTATTAAATGCGTTACTGTTATTTTTAATTTTAATCTTAACTTTTTTTCTTTGCTCAACTCAATCTTCAAATTTATTTTGGATACTAATTGCAGTTTCTTTTTTAATTGGATTCTTAATAATCATTCCAATTGGTGGTGCCGACATGCCAGTTGTAATTTCAATGTTAAATTCATATTCAGGTTGGGCTGCTGCGGGAATTGGTTTTACTTTAGAAAACACGGCTCTAATTATAACAGGTGCTTTAGTTGGTTCTTCAGGTGCTATTCTCTCGTATATAATGTGTAAAGGAATGAACAGATCATTTTTCAATGTTATTTTAGGTGGTTTCGGAGGATCTGATCAAACATTAGATGATAAAAATAAAGAACAAAGACCTGTAAAAAGTGGAAATGCTGACGATGCTGCATTTTTAATGAAAAATGCATCTTCTGTAATTATTGTTCCAGGTTATGGAATGGCTGTAGCACAAGCTCAACATGCTCTTAGAGAAATGGTAGACACACTAAAAAAGAATGACATCAAAGTATCATATGCAATTCATCCAGTCGCAGGACGTATGCCTGGACATATGAATGTATTACTAGCTGAAGCAAATGTTCCGTATGACGAGGTATTTGAATTGGAAGAGATAAATAATGATTTTGCTAATGCTGATGTTGCTTTTGTTATAGGGGCAAATGATGTAACTAATCCAGTTGCCAAAACTGATCCCCAAAGCCCAATTTATGGTATGCCAGTTTTGGATGTAGAAAAATGTAAATCTGTATTGTTTGTAAAGAGAAGCTTATCACCAGGATATGCAGGAATAGATAATGATCTTTTTTATAAAGAAAATACTTTGATGCTTTTTGCAGATGCGAAAAAAATGACAGAAGATATCACAAAAAACTTATAAGGATTGTATATGAACACAAAAATTTTTTGTGATATTGCTGACTTACAATCAATTAAAAAATTTAATAAAAAAAAAATTGTAAAAGGATTTACTACAAATCCTAGTTTAATGAGAAAAGCAGGTGCGAAAGACTATAAATCCTATTCAGAGCAAATACTTAAAATATGTGACAATAAACCAGTATCTCTTGAGGTCTTTGCTGATAATCAAAAAGATATGATTAAGCAAGGCGAAAAGATTAACTCTTGGGGGGAAAATGTATATGTAAAAGTTCCTGTTGTGAATTCAAAGAATAAATTTACAGGAAGAGTTATAAAAGATTTAAATAACAAAGGTATAAAACTTAATATAACAGCAGTTTATAACTATAAACAGACAGCGAAGATTCTAAAAGTTATAAATAAAAAAACTAAAGTTATTATATCTATTTTTGCAGGTAGAGCAGGAGATACTGGCAAAGATCCTGTTCCAGAATTTGTTAAAAGTATTGAGTTAGCAAAAAATTTTAAGAATGTTGAAATCTTATGGGCAAGTGTAAGAGAGCCTTACAATTATATACAAGCAAAACAATTGGGATGTCACATTATTACTATACCTCCAGTTACTATTGAAAAAATTGAAAAATTTGGAAAATCCTTTGATCAACTTACTCAAGAAACAGTAAAAGCATTTCTTGTTGACAGTAAAAAATCTTGTTTCAAAATTTAATTTTTTATTAAAATTTAACTTAATTTAAATGTATGATAACTAATTATCAGAATGAATAAATCTTTTTGGAAAAATAAAAAAGTTTTGGTTACAGGACATACAGGATTCAAGGGTGGCTGGCTAACTTTAGTTTTATTGAGACTAGGTGCTAAGGTGTTTGGTTTATCACTTAGAGAAAAGCAACAAAGTTTTTTCTCATTATGTAAAATTAAAAATAAAATAAGTAAAAACTTTTATTGCAATATAAATAATTATCCTAAACTTAAGAAAATTATAAAGAAAAATGATCCTGAAATAGTATTTCATTTAGCTGCCCAACCAATAGTTCTCGAGTCTTTTGCTAATCCAATTTCTACATTAAATACTAATATAATTGGCACTGCTAATCTTTTAAATTCTTTAAGGTTCACTAAAAAAATTAAATCAATTGTTATTGTTACATCAGATAAATGTTATGAAAACATAAATAAAAAGGAATATTTAGAAGACGATAAACTTGGAGGCTCCGACATTTATAGTGCCAGTAAATCATCATCTGAATTAATTACCACAGCTTTTAGAAGAAGTTTTTTCTCTAATTCAAAAAAAGTAAATATTGCAACTGCTAGGGCTGGGAATGTAATTGGTGGAGGTGATTTTGCAAAGAATAGAATTTTTCCAGATATTATAAAAGCTTATGAAAAAAATAAACAATGCACAATTAGAAATCCAAGTCATACTAGGCCGTGGCAACACGTACTAGATCCAATTAGTGGATATTTAAGACTAGCAGAGAAACTTTATAAATCAAAAAATGAAAAATTTAATAGTGCATGGAATTTCGGACCACCAAATGAGAATAAGTCTGTAAAGGATATAGTGGATTTTATTAAAGGTAATATACCCATAAAAATTAAAAAAAATAATAACAAAAATAGATTTAATGAAAGTAAGTATCTAAATTTAAATAGCAATAAATCTAAAAAGTACTTGAATTGGAATAGAGAATTGAACTTTAAAAGAAGTATTAAAATGACATTAGAATGGTATTTAAATTCAAAAAAAAATAAAGATAATTTTGAATTCACATTGAAACAAATAGATGAATATTTGGAAAGATATAAAAAATAAAAATATATATTTATTATTTATTTTTTTTTTAAATGTAATTTACTTTTTTTATGGATTTGTTAATCAGCATGACTTTTCTAATGGGGGCAAAATTGATTTTGATCACATTTATAACAATTTTTTACTTTTTAAAAATAACCCAATATCAGAAATAAATTGGAATAATTATGAATCATCTAGTCTACCTTTACATTATTTAATAACAAAATATATAATCCCTGCAGACAATATATTTATATTTAAATTTTATACATTTTTAATTTCTTTAATTTGTATTCTGCCTTTATATCTAATATTTATTATAAAAAGTCAGACATCTACATTTAATATAAATTTTTTATTTTTAACTTCTTTAATTTTGATTAGTAGTTCTTTTCGAACAGATGCTTTTTTTGGACTTGAGGAAAATATAGGATATTTAATTTTTTTATTAACATTTTTATGTTTTTTTAAATACATCGAAAATAAAAATATTTATTATTTATTTTTTTTAATATTTTTTGCATCTTTAATATTTTACTCAAGGCAATCTTATGCATTTGTCTCAATAATTGTTTATTTTACAATTTTAGATAAGGATAATTTCTTATCCATAAAAAATCTATTGATTACATTTTTTTTCACAATTTTTCTTTTTCCCTCTCTCTATTTTTTTTATACTTGGGGCTCATTAATGCCAACAGAAGCAGTGGAACGCTTGGTTCCATTTAATTATAAAAATATAGCAATAATTTTTGGAATGTTTATAATTTTTAATATTCCTTTTTTTATTAATGATTTAATAAAAAAAAAAAGATTAATATTCTTATATAAAAATTTTAAAATATTTATAACAACAATAATATCTTTTTCTATTTACTGTTTTCTTTTTTGGGATATCCCAGTTTCAGATTTTGGTGGTGGACCCTTGTATAAAATTTATCTTAAGTTTGAAATTTTTAAACCTATATTTCTCTTTTTCTCTTTTCTTGGATTAATATCAACTATTTATTTATCCTATAAAAATTATCGTCTAAGTATATTTTATCTTTTTTTCATAATTATTTATTGTTTTGCAGATAACCTTTTTTTCTCATATCTAGATCCTCTAATGTTATTATCTTTATTGTTATTCCATGAAAAAATTATTTTAGATTTAAAAAAAAGTAAGACTTATTCAATATTTGTATACACGTATTTTTTAACTTTACATTTAAGTTGGATTTACTATTTTGACATAGTTATTGGTGACACACTAAGATAATTTGAAGTAAATTAATATATATAGCAAAAAAAATATGAAAATCTTTATACTTTGTGGTGGATTTGGAACAAGATTAGATCATGAGAGTAAATTTATCGCTAAACCAATGGTTAGGATTGGAAAAGATCCAATTTTGTATCATCTTATTGAAAATTTCTATGCACAAGGTTTTGACGAGTTTGTATTATGTTTAGGATATAGAGCTGAAACTATTATTAATTATTTTTTAAAAGAAAAAAAAAAAAATATAAAAATTCTTAAAAATGGGAGAAATCATATTAAAATTCTTTTTAAGAATACTAAAATTAAATTTAAAGTTTTTTTAATTAACACAGGCATAAAAACAGGAACTGGGGGACGAATTAAGATAGCTTATAAAGCTTTGAAATTAGACGAAGATATTTTAATGACTTATGGAGACGGTTTGTCAAATGTACCAATAAAAAAATTGATTAAATTTCATTATAAAAATAAATCTCTTGTTACTATGACCGCTGTAAAACCCAAACAAAGATATGGAATTCTTGAAATTAAAAAAAATCGTGTAAATTTTTTTGATAATTCGAAAAAAAAAGTTGATGTATATATAAATGGAGGATTTCATGTTATTGATAAATTAAGTTTAAAGTATATAAGGAACAAAAAAATTTTTTGGGAAAAAGAGCCTATAAGTAAAGTTTTAAAATTAAAAAAATTGTTTGCCTTTAAGCATGATGGATTTTGGAAAAGTTTAGATACTCAAAAAGATAAAGTTGATTTTAACAAAATGTATAAACAAAAAAAGATAAATTGGAGATTTAAAAATTAAAATGAAAATTACATATGGTAAAAATTTATATAATAATTTAGAAATTTCATCTGTTGTTAGAACTTTAAGAAAAACTACTCAGATGGGAAAATCTGTATCTAACTTTGAAAAAAAAATTTCAAAATATTTTGGAAAAAAGTATGGATTAATGGTTAACTCAGGGTCTTCAGCACTAATTTTAGCTATTGAGTCTCTCAACCTTAAAAAAGGATCCGAGATAATAGTACCATGTCTTAATTTTGGAACAGCAGTTTCATCTATTTTAATTTGTGGGCATAAACCTATATTTGTTGATGCTGAAATAGAAACACTGCAAATAAATATTTCAAAATTAGAAAAAAAAATTACTAAAAAAACAAAAGCGATTATGGTTCCAAATCTGATTGGAAACATTCCAGATTGGAAAAAAATAAATAAAATTGCAAAAAAATTTAATCTTTTAGTGATTGAGGACTCTGCTGATACTTTAGGTGCGAGTATTGGAAATAAGCCTACGGGTATTTATGGGGATATATCAATTACAAGTTTTTATGGATCTCATATCATAAGTTGTGCTGGCAATGGAGGTATGCTTTTAACAAATAATAAAAAATATTATGAAAAAGCAAAAGTTCTTAGAAGTTGGGGTAGAATGTCAACACTAATTAAAGACTCTGAAAATATAGTAAAAAGATTAAATATAAAACTTAAAGGTATAGATTATGATAAGAAATTTGTATTTTCTGAATTAGGTTATAATTTTGAGCCAAGTGAAATCGGGGCCGCATTTGGATTGGTACAACTTAAGAAATTTAGAAAATTTATGCTTTTAAGAAATAAAAACTTTAATAAACATCTTAATTTTTTTAAAAATTTAAATGAATACTTTATAGTTCCAAAAGTTTATAAAAATGTAAAAACTAACTTTTTGGCATATCCAATAATTTTAAACACTAATAAGTTTAACAGAAAGAATCTTCAAATATTTTTGGAAGAAAATAATATTCAAACTAGACCAATTTTTAGTGGTAATATTTTAAGACATCCTGCATTTACAAATTTAATTAATAAAACAAATAAATTAAGTGAATTTAAAAATGCAGATTATATTATGAAAAATGGAATTTTAATTGGTTGTCATCAAGGATTGAAAAATAAAGATATTGATTATATTCATTCAATAATTAACCAATTCATTATGAAGTTTAAATCATGAATTTATCTGATTATGTTTTAGATTTTTTAATTAAAAAGAGAGTAAAAAAAGTTTTCTTAATTACTGGTGGAGCTATTTCATTTTTAGTTGATGCTTTCTCGAGAAATAATAAAATAAAATATATTTCAGTAGCACATGAACAGGGTGCCGCAATGATGGCTGATGCGTATTCTAGATTAGGACCAAATTACTCCTGTACGATGGTTACATCAGGACCTGGAGCAACAAATTTATTAACTGGTATCGCATGTTCATACTTTGATTCTATCCCTTCACTTCATATATGTGGTCAAGTAAATACTTATGAACAACAAGGTTCAAATAAGAGTACTTTAAATGTTAGGCAAGTAGGTTTTCAAGAGACTGATATTGTTAATATATCTAAACCTATAACAAAATTTTCATATAAATTAAAAGATCCAAAAGAAATTAGATATATTTTAGAAAAAAGTCATCATATTGCAACTTCAGGAAGGCCTGGTCCTGTTTTAATTGATATACCTATGGACTTACAAAGATGTAAAATAAATCCAATTAAACTCAAATCATTTCAACCAAAAAAACAAAAAAAAACTAAACTTAGTCCTAAAACTAACTATGTAATAAATGAAATAAAAAAATCAAAAAAACCTGTAATTATTCTAGGTGGTGGCGTCAAATATGCTGGGGCAGAAGATAACTTGAAGAGTTTCTTAAAAAAATTAAATATTCCAATTGTAACTACTTGGAGTGGAGTTGATCTGATTGATCACGCTCAAAATAAATATATTGGAAATATAGGTGTTTATGGTAGTAGGGCCGCAAACTTTGCGATACAAAATTCTGATTTATTTTTATCTTTAGGTTCAAGATTAGACACAAGAACTACCGGAGGAGTTCCAAAAAACTTTGCTAGGAAAGCAAAAAAAATAATGGTTGATATAGATAAAAATGAATTAAATAAAAAAAGAGGATTAAAAATAGATTATAAAATTCATGAAAATGTCAAAAGTTTTTTAGAGCAAATATCTTCTAGATTAAAATTAAAAATATCAAAACAAGAGTGGTTGGGTAAATGTATTGAATGGAAAAAAAGATACCCAATTGTTGAAAAAAAATATTACAATGAAAAAAAATATGTAAATCCATATGTATTTATTGAATTTTTATCTAAGAAGCTGTCAAAAAAAGAAACTATAATTGCAGATGATGGAGGTCATTTAACTTGGACTCTTCAAGCATTTAAAATTAAATATGGTCAAAAACTTTTCTCTGCCTTTGGTAATTCTCCCATGGGCTATTCATTGCCAGCAAGTATTGGTGCCTCAATAGCAAAAGGTAATTCTAGAATTTTTTGTATTGATGGCGATGGTAGTATTCAGATAAATATTCAAGAATTGCACACAATAAATAAATTGAAATTACCTATAAAAATTTTTGTGTTAAATAATAATGGTTATGGAATAATCAAACAATTTCAAGAATTATACCTTGGTAAACGTTTCGAAGCTTCAGGCAAAGGTGTATCAAACCCAAACTTTGAAAAAATTTCAAAAGCATTTAATATAAAATACAACATCATCAAAAATCACAATGACTTTATTAAATTGGATAAAATAATTAAAAGTAAAAATGCTGAGTTTGTTGAAGTAATCTTAAAACCTAATCAAAAAATTATACCTAAATTACAATTTGGAAATCCTATAGAAGATATGTCTCCTTTACTTCCAAGAAAAGAGTTTTATCAAAATATGGATGTGAAAATAATAAAAAGAGACAAGAAAATATTTGAGGCAAATTAATAATATTGAAAAAATTAATAATAATTGGAAGTTCTGGATTTGTTGGAAAAAGCCTTAATGATTATTTTAAAAATAAAGAAAATATTAAAATTATAAATTATTCAAGAACAGAAAAAAAAAATATTATTAGAATTAAAAAATTACCTATTTCAGACTATATAATTTATTGCATAAATAATCAAAATATAAAACTAAGCTTAAAGTATTTTTATCATTTTAAAAAACTTTTAAAAAAATCTTCAAAAAAAGTTAAAATAGTTTTTTTTAGTTCTGGAGCTATATATGGTCCAAGATCAATTCAAAGAAAGTTTCGAGAAAATGAAAAAATTTATAAAAGCAAGTATAATAAGTTTTCAGGATATAAAAAAAAATACTCAAAAGAAAAATATATATTAGAAAAAGAGTTTAAAAAAATTACAAAGGAGGGTTTCAAGGTATCAATTGCAAGAGGTTTTGCATTTTATGGTAAATATATTTTAAATTATGACTACTTGATCTCAAAAATAATTTTGGCTGTAAAATCAAAAAAACCATTGAAAATTAATAATCCAAATATAAGAAGAAGCTATATGCACTCAGACGATATGTGTAGATGGTTAATTAAAATTGCAAATTTTTCCTCAATTAATTGTCCAATTATTAATCTTGGATCAGATAAAATATTAAATTTAACTAAATTTGTTAATTATTTGAATAAAAAATTTAAATCTAATATTACAATTAATAAAAATGATATAAAAAAAATTGATTTTTATGTTCCTTCAATAAATTTTGCAAAAAAAACTTTAAAATTAAAAAATACAGTTAATTTCAATAATGCTATAAACTCTTTAATAAAAATAAAATGAAAATTTCAATAATAACACCTACATTTAATGAAGTTGAAAACATTGAAAAAATTTATGATCAGATTAAAAAAAAATTTAATGAAATAGACTGCGATTATGAACATTTAATTATAGATAATAATTCGACCGATGGAACTATAGCCAAAATCAGAAAATTGGCTCAAAATGATAAAAATTTAAAAATTATTTTAAATGCAAAAAATTATGGTCACATTAGATCGCCCTTTCATGCATTATTACAAACTAATTCTGATGCAACAATATTAATGGCATCAGATTTTCAAGATCCAGTTGACCTAATTCCTAAATATATTGATGAGTGGAAAAATGGAAAAAAAATAGTGCTTGGCGAAAAAACTTCTTCCGAAGAAAGCAAAATCAAATATTCTATTAGAACCTTGTTTTATAATTTTTTAAATAAAATTTCAGAATTTGAATTACCAATAAATACAACTGGATCTGGAATATTTGATAAAACAATTATAAATAAACTAAAAAAGATTAATGATCCTTATCCTTATTTCAGAGGATTAATAACTGAATTAGGTGAGGACATATCAACAATACAATTTAAACAGCCAGAAAGAAAATCAGGAAAAACAAAAAATAATTTATTTACATTATACGACATTGGGATGCTGGGGATAGTAAAGCATTCAAGAAAACCACTGAGATTTATGACATTACTTGGTTTTTTTGCAAGCATAGTTAGTTTTACCGTTGGAGTTATTTATTTATTTTATAAATTATTATTTTGGAATTCATTTAGTTTAGGTTTAGCTCCAATAATTATAGGAATTTTCTTTGTTAGTGCTGTGCAGATCACTTTACTCGGATTAGTTGGAGAATATATAGGTATAATTTTACTTCACCAAAGAAATATGCCGCTTGTGATGGAAAAAGAAAGGATTAATTTTTAATCAAATTTATAATTTAAATTAGATTGGTTGCGGGGGACGGATTTGAACCGCCGACCTTCAGGTTATGAGCCTGACGAGCTACCAGACTGCTCCACCCCGCGGTATAA
>MDTE01040154.1_pt1 | contig 11879 bp, 10 predicted proteins | sample 811231 | NCBI WGS metagenome assembly MDTE01 (sample SAMN05326651, study PRJNA326480) | marine metagenome | isolation source: seawater | place: Indian Ocean: Red Sea | collected 2010
AAAATCGTGATCTCCCCATATTAGAAAAAAATTGATCATATCTGTTACCATGATTTATAGTAAATGAATCTGTGCCACCATCAAGTGGATACTTAATACTCTTTTCTATATTTGAAAATTGGTTTTGATATTCCATGATATCAGATGATTCGATTATTTTTAATTTTATTGACATTATTTCCTTTTAAAAACAATACAATTATTATAAAATAAACTTCTATCTGCTTTTAAGAATTTTTCAGATATTGATTTTTTCTCAGCAAAGTGATTACAAAAATATTTACTTAAATTTCGATTATTATTCAGTTGTCTAATTGTGATATAGGATTCAGGTTTTAATTTTTGTAGATATTTTGACCATGTCTTTACAAGGTAGTCATCACTCCAATCGAAAATATTACTTAAAGAAATTAATTGAAATCTTGATATATCGATAACATCTGTTAGTTGACCATGTACAAAATTAATATCCAACTTTTTATTACTTTGAATATGTGGTAGATAATCCTTAGATAAATATCTGCCTAGAAAAATATGATGTAACCATGGGTTTTTATAGCTATCCTCTCTTCTAAGTCCATCATAAAAAACTTTTTCAAAATATTTAGGATAGCTATTTCGCTCTGCATTTTGGGTTGCATTTTCATCAAAAATACTATGAACAAAATCATCACAGAAAACTTGATAAAACGTCGACTCCCAATACTTATTTTTTTTCCATTTAGTTACAATATCTTTCCTATCTAATTGATTCAACTCCTCACTAAAGAAATATTCTATTTCATCTTCATTAGAAATAAATTCTAAAAATAAAAAACGTAATAATCTAAACATGCTTTCAAATTGACCACACTGATTAAGCATATCTTTATTATCATGATCTATATTTAATTTTTTTAAATCATACTTATCAATTGCATCTATTTTATTTTTACAATGTTCAATTTGTTTTATATTAAAATCAAATGCAGTAACATTAAGATTGGGGAGTTGATATTTTAATTCTAATGGAATACAACCACCACTTGCAACAGTTAATACATTAGTAGCATTAATAGTCTTAGCTAGATATAATTCAAGGGCGGGGTCTTCCCTTGTTATTGCAAACATTAAGTTATCTTTACTCAAATTAATTAAGATGTTCTTTTAAAGCTTTTATTCTTTGCAATACAGGAGGATGTGAATAATTTAAAAAAACATTCAACCAGTGTGGTGTTAAATTGCTGAGATTCTCTTTAGACATTTTTTTCAAGCCAGAAATAAGTGCTAGTGGCATCTGGGAAGTTTGAGCAGAGTATTCATCTGCAGAAAATTCATTTTTTCTTGAAATGATACTAAAAATAATCCCTGTAAGCATTGATATTGGTGCATAGAGCATTGTAAAAAATAATAAACTTGCATACATGGATAAATTTTCCATTTTAAATACACTAAATAAATCTTCATTTAATAAAAATAAAGACAGGATATATAACATTACACCAGATTGTAAAGCACTTAAAACGATTCCTGAGTATATGTGTTTAAGTTTATAATGTCCAACTTCATGTGCTATTACAGATACAATTTCATCATCATTCATCTGTTCAATTAATGTATCAAACAAAGCAATTCTTTTATTTTTACCTATACCACTAAAATATGCATTGGAGTGAGATGATCTCTTTGAACCATCCATAATTTCTAACTTCTTTACAGGAAAATCTACTTTAGATAAATATGCTTTAATTTTATCTAAAAGTGGGCCTTCTTCAATAGGGGTAAACTTATTAAATAGAGGAGCGATAAAATTATTAAATATCGGTTGCATGATAATACTAAATGAAACAAGGAACATCCATACATATATCCATGCATATTCACCTAAACTTCCAAAAAAATAAAGAATCATGCTGATGATGGGAATTCCAATTATACCCAAAAGAAAATATTGTTTTATTTTATCAATAATAAAAATCTTCGGTGTTGTTTTATTAAACCCATATTTTTCTTCAATTACAAAAGTAGAATAAATAGAAAATGGTAAATTTAAAATATCTGTAATAATTGTTAAAATTCCAAAGAAGATTATTCCTGTTATTATATCGCCATACCCCATATTTCTTGAGTATAGATCAATCGTATTATAAAATCCCGATAAAATAAACCATAAACTAATAACTAAAGTGAAAGTAGTTGTGATTAATGAAAACTTAGTATTCGTCTTGGTATATTCCTGAGATTTCTTGTATTTCTTCTCATCAAATGTGTCAGAAAACTCTGAGGGCAATTGAGGATCAAGAGCATCTATGTTTAAGTATTTAACTGTACATGAAAGTATATACTCAAATAGTATAATACCTATAATTATAATAAAATAAATATTCATAATTAATACCTTTTATTTAATTCTCCAATAAACAGAACCATCTTTTTCTCTATTGAGGAAGTTCTGGGATACTAATTCTCTTCTCAAAAGTGGGACATCATTAAATAAATGATTATTTTTAATAATTTCATTGATTTCAAGTTCATTATATTCTTTTTTAAATTCAAATTGAGTTGCTAGCCAATGAATGACTTCTTTCTTATCTAATGGTTTTTTTGGCCAACGAATAATACCTTCAAATTTATCAATTAAATTTGTCATAATTATTTATTAATCTGCTTTTTTAATTTTTTAATAGATAATCTTTGAGCAACAATAATCGGTTCCCTAAATTTTATTATTTCTTGTTTAAAATCATCTGGATAACTATCACTCTCTAATATTACTTTGTTTTCTTTTTCCATATCAATAAGCTGTTTTTTAGCACTATTCAATCTTCTTTTTAATTCATTTTTTTCATTTTTTCGAATTGATAACTTCTTTTGTATCGAACGAACTAAATAATAAACTATAGGTAATGTGAATATACCTGCACCTGATACAATTTTATAGCTTAAATCTAAATCTGTTAAAGAACGCATCATTCCAATAGCTGAAACTGCCATAGCAATAAATGATAGCATTAAAATTCGATCATTTACTTTTTCAGTTTCTTGCTGTAGAATCTCTTCATCATGTGTATGACTTGGCGTAGATAAATTGCTTATCGCATATTTTACTTCATTGATATAGTTTTGTGTTTTCTTAATCGATTTATCAATTTTTTTGATTAAATATTTTTTATATTCTTCATTTAATATAATTAAGCCACCATTATTAATTTCATAACTTCCACATATTGTCATTATATCAGCATGAAATTGAAGAAAACTAAGGTCCATAATTTCAATATTCTTCTTTAATTCTTTCCAATAGTAAGAATTACGATTATTTTCGATAATATTACTTCTGATATCTAATCCTTGTTTTGAAATAGATAATAGATAATTAGATCTACATATACTGTTTGCATATCCCAATTGAGCCAATTTCGATGTATATAAATAATGATGCTCATATAAATCTTTAAAATACTTTTTGTTTTTACATAACAATAAGGCTCTTGTAAAATTATTATATGCTATTCCATCTTTAATATGCACACTATTCCAGGATCCATCACTTGTATCAATTAAATTATCATAGTCTTCTAATAAAATTGAATGATTTTGAGGTCCTATTGTTAATCCAAAAATTGGTTTAGAATTACAATATGGCTGTAATGCTGTTTTATTTAGTATTTTATCTAATTGATTAACTAGCGATAAATTTTCGATACTCTTCTCTAATTCTAATAATTTATTTGGATTAAAATAAGATACAAGATATTCGGAGATAATAACACCGAAATTCCTATCACTATCTTTAATTTTAACTTCAACTTTATTAAATATAGCATTATGCAGTTGTGGTTCATTTAATAATATTTTTACATGATTTTCATTAAGATCAAAGCTTAAATCAAAGTATACATGGCAGAATTGTGAAAACGCATATAAATCTATATTTATTGGTATATCAACATTATTATCAATAAATCTTACAATTTTTAGATCATTAATAATATTTTCACCTTTAATACATATATCTGATGCGAGAGTCCCTTTTTCTATTTTTGCTTGTGGATATATTTTGACAACTTCAGGTAGTTTTTTATCAATATCCATAATGGCAGGCTGAAATCCACTAAAAATTAAATGAATCTTCATTTATTATACATTATACTTACCTTGGAAAAGATCTTTCATAGATGAATAATTTACTGTGGTTTTAGAATAATTCATAATATTTGAAAGCTTTTTAAATTTATTAATTCCAACTGATAATTCGATATCTTCAGGTGTAAATTGACAAGGATGTGTATATCCACATGCATGAGATAATTGAAGTATTTCTTTTCTTAAACCTCTTACATATTCCGCAAATCTAGTTGATTTATGATTAACATCTAATCCTCTTTGTAGATATTTATTTTGAGTTGCAACTCCAGCTGGGCAATGGTCTGTATGACATTTCTGAGCTTGAATACAACCTAATGATAACATTGCTTCTCTAGCAATATTAATCATATCACATCCCATGGAGAACGCAACGATTGAACGATCTGGAAAACCTAGTTTTCCACTTCCGATAAAAACAATTTCATTCTCTAATTCATACTTTTGGAAAATAGTATAAACTCTTTGAAATGCTACTTTAAATGGTAGTGAAACATGATCACTAAATGTTAATGGTGCTGCACCAGTGCCACCTTCTCCGCCATCAATTGATATAAAATCAGGTCCAATGTTTTCTTCTTTCATAATTTTAGCTAAATCTATCCAAAATTTATTTTCTCCAACAGCACTTTTTATTCCAATAGGTAAACCTGATCTAGATGCTAATTCCTCAATAAATTCTACTAATTCCTTAATATTAGAAAATGCACTATGACTATTGGGTGAAATACAAGCAGAATCTGGTAATATTCCTCTTGCTTTAGCTATTTCACCATTAACCTTTTCCTTTGGTAAAATGCCGCCTTTACCTGGTTTAGCACCTTGAGATAATTTTATTTCGATCATCTTTATTGAATTATTTGATTTTATAGTTTCATTAAATGTGTCAAAACAAAAATTACCTTCACCATCTCTTGCGCCAAAATACCCAGTACCTATTTGCCAAACTATATCTGCCCCTAGTTGATGATATGGACTTATACCTCCTTCACCTGTATTATGGTAACACCTTGCTATTTTAGCACCTTTGTTTAATGCACTAATGGCGTTTTGTCCTAATGAACCGAATGACATTGCTGATATATTTATTACAGAATCAGGTCTATAGGGTTTTTTTCTTTTATGAAATTCTCCTATAAGTTTTGCACAAGGGATTAATGTTTTATCCTCAGAAAAATATTGTAATTTATCTTCAGGCACTGGAAATGCTGAATGTTTGATAATAGGATAACCAATTTCATCAACTAATTCTGTAGTCCCAAAACCAAATGTATTTTTTTGTTTTTTAGAGGTTGCATATATCCAAGACCTTTCACTTCTATTAAATGGCATTTCTTCTTTATCATTTGCAACAATATATTGTCGCAACTCAGGTCCGATAGTTTCTATAAGATATCTAAAATGTCCAACGATAGGAAAATTTCTAAGTATCGCATGCTGTTTTTGAAAAATATCATAGAAAAATATGATAAGTAAAATGATTAATAGCATACTAGAAATATAAATTATCATAAATGTTTTAACTTAAAATAAGATTTACTAAATATATAATATCTAAAACGTTAATGATCCCGTCAATATTTAGATCAGCATCTTGGTTATATTCATTGGAGTCAAATATAATATTTATAAGCGCAATAATATCTAATACATTAACAATGCTATCCTGATTGACATCACCATTTAAATTATTATCATTATTAGCTGATCCAGGACTACAATAATCACCATTTTCATATTCTATAGTTGATATTTCCCAATTAGATCCAATATTATTATCAGAAACTAATTCAATTAACGCCATAGAAGCACCAGTAGGATCTGGCCACTCTGATCCACCATCGTATTCAACCCGATCTACTTCTGTAATTCCATCAGATGAAAAAATAATAATTTCATCATCACTATTTGCTAAAGTAATACCACTATACTGATAATCAATATTAATACCACCATTTGTATTAAAATCACTATTACGTCCTAAAACAAAATATTGTTCGGAATCAATAGATAGAGTGTGTTCAGCAGTAATCACATGTTGATCAGTTCCATTATCTTGAATAATCCATCCATTTATAGTAATGCTATTTTCACTTGCATTATAAATTTCTATCCATTCTCCATTAGCATCTGATACAGAAGATGGATTTTGCATAATTTCTGTAATAATTATTTCTGATGGTACTGAAAATGGAATAATACTAAAGTTAGCATTACTAAAATCATATGTATTATTATTATCTACACTTACAATTTTAATTGAATAATTTTGATCTGGAGGAAGTTGAAGTGGAATATCCCATTCAAATGTACCATTGTTTTCAGAATTGTAGACTATATTTTCATAAAATATATTATTTTGATATAACTCAATATTAATCTCGCTAGTAAAATTAATAGAAGACCAATATATATAATTTGTAGTACCTTGCATCCATAATTCACCTCCATTAGGAGATATAACTGAAATAAATGGATCATCAGTATAAACAGAATTAGGTGAACCTGGAGTACCACCCAATATTAAACTAGACTGCCAATTCGTACCAATTGAATTATCTAATACCGGATCGAGCAACTCCATTGATGGCCCCTCTCCATTTGCTTGGTTTGGAAAGGGTGAACTACTATCATAAACTAATTCGCTAGCTATAAGACCATCACTATTAACTAAAGTAATCATTTCGCCAACATTGCTTAAGTTCCCATAGCTCCATTCGATATTGCCAGGATAATAATTTGCATCCTTAACAAGTATCAGATATCCTGCTGGCTCAATAATTGTTGATTCAGAAAAGTAATATGATAAACCTTCAATAAAATGATATCCATATAAATTAACTGAAAATGTTTCGGCATTATAAAGTTCAATAAATTCATAATTATTATCAGCTCCTTGTTGAGAAGAAGGATTATAGTGGAGCTCATTTATTACTATATTATGTGCTGGACTAGGATCTTGATAAAACCAAATCCTTCTTGCTAATGTTGAATCTAAAATAAATGGATTTGGCTTATTATCTTGATATTGAGAAATTCTATATGTTCTTTCATATTCATTCATATCAACCTCATCCATATAGTGCCAATTTTTCAAAGTATGCTTTTGAATTGTAAAAAACATTGAACTTGCAGAATCATTATACATTGTATAAAAGTAAAATATTGAGCGAGAGGCATTACCTTTATGAACTTCTCTGGGTTCAAACTTATCTGGTGTATCATTTTCTTTCTCACTATATTCATCAATATTTATATCAGGTATATTATTTTGACTATAGTCTAAATTAAACCAAACATCTGTTCTATCATCAGATATATCGTAAAATGGAGAATTATTTCTAGATGAATTCACATCAGCTCTTACTGGATATAAATTGTGCATGTCGCTTTTCATAGGCTCAAATGCTGCTCCCATACTCTGTGGAAAAGTATGTTCTGCATTTATACCATTTGCATCTGCATCTGATGAAGGATCCATACTAACATTAATTAAAGTGGAATACCCCGTATAAACACATGTAAGCTGATTATTTGTTTCTAAGTCAATAGTTGCATATAGAGTATCCTTAGCATCTTCCCAACTTAATACTTCTGACGGTTTATATTCATCTATAACATGATTCATTAATTCATTACCATATAAACCTTCACCGATAATAATTTGTTCTTGACTAAAAGAGATTGAAAATAGGTATATTATTAAGTTTAACATGCAGAAATTTACAAAATTTAAATTATTAGATTCTATGTTGTTAAATATTTTCTGTATTAAATTATATTAAAAATAAATATTATCCATGATTGAATCAATTATATTTTATTTTGAAAACATACCAAGCTCAATAAGAACAGTTATTTTAATAAGTGGTTTTACATTGTTACTATTATTAGAAAATGTTGAACCATTATTTGAACTTAAGTATAAAAAATTAAAACATGCTATACTTAATTTATTTTTTACATTTACAACATTAATTATAAATCTATCAATCGCTTCTTTAATACTTGGATCCTCAATTTATGTGTCCAGCAATAAACTTGGCATAATTTATTTATTTAATTTGCCGATATGGGCAAATGTGTGTATTTGTCTAATTGTACTTGATTTAATTGGTGCATATTTTGTACACTGGCTAGAGCATCAAGTCAAATGGATGTGGAAATTTCATTTAATCCACCATACTGATACCAAGGTAGACGTTACAACAGCACTTCGACATCACCCAGGCGAGAGTATTTTACGAGCAATATTTACCATTTTAGCTATTTTTATATCAGGTGCTCCATTTGGTATTGTTATGCTTTATCAAACTATTTCAGCATTATTTGCACAATTAACTCATGCAAATATAAACTTACCAAATTACGTAGAAAGGATTATGTCATATTTTATAGTTACTCCTAATTTCCATAAAATACATCACCATAATATCCAGCCTTTAACAGATAAAAATTATGGTAATATATTTTCTATTTGGGATCACCTATTTAATACAAGTACTTATATTAAAAATATGGATTTGATCACATATGGTATTGATACTCATATGAAGGAACATGAACATAATAACTTACTTAATTTACTAGCTATTCCGTTTCAAGAATATAGACCACCGATAGGATCTAAATTTAATAATAAAAAATAAATTTTTTATTTCTGTTCTTATTTGATTTCAAATATTAATTTTAAGTGTCTTTGTTTATTTACTACAAAATATAATGTTAGTATCATTGAAATAGTCAAATAAAATACTAAAATGCTATTTGAGAATATTTGTATTGATTGCGAAAATAAATTACTAGATAAGAAAAAATTTATACCAAAAAAATATTTTAATATTTCTATATAAACAACATAAGACTTGCCATCTAATATGGAGGTATATGAGAATATATGAATGAAAATAAAACAAGCATATATTATAACCATTAAATAACTTAATTTTTGAATATTTAAAAACAAATTAAACATAAATATTATTGATATACTAAGTTGAAACCAAGACCAATAAACTAACACACTTGATTTTTCTGTATCATATTTAATTTGCTTATATACATTACTCAATTTATTTATAGGATATCGATTCTTAATATCATTAGGACGCCATCCGGTTGGCTTAAACCATATTAATAATTTATCAATGTATGAGTTAGTATTCCACGAGTCTTTAGCTATTTGCCACAAGTGTTGAAAATTAATAATAATTGGGTTCCATGTATTTACAGGTTGAAGTGTGCCATAAATAGGCTTTACATCTTCTAGTTCTGATTGAAATGTTCCAAATATTTTATCCCATATAATAAATATCTGACCATAATTTTTATCAATGTACTCTTTATTTATTGCGTGATGTACCCTATGGTGAGATGGTGTAACTATAATTTTTTCAAGCCATCCTAAATTACTGATTAGTGTTGTATGATACCAAAATTGCATAAATAATTGTATAGGACCTATAATTGCAAAATAATATGCAGGTATACCTAATATAGCTGCAGGAATCATAAAGATAGCTGAAAATCTAAATGTATTTGAAATTGATTGTCTTAATGCACAAGATAGGTTGAAATCTTCACTACTATGATGAATTATATGTCTATTCCATAGAATGTTAACTCTATGATTTAAACGATGCATCCAATAACCAGAAAAATCTTTAATAATAAATGCAATAAAAACTACTATCCATGCAGGTTCTAATTTGTACAAAACTAACTTCTCTAATAACCAAGGATAGCTTATAATAACAACACCAAATTTCAATGAGTCGCGAATTGTATTTGTAATCCCCGAACTTAAACTTGATATCACATCAAATGAACGATTAATATTTTTACCTAAAAATTTCGCAATTAATTCTTCAATTATAATTAAAAAACCAAATAGTGGAATAGCTATAAATAATGCTTTAATATAAAAATTCATTAGTTATTTTGTGATTTCAATCAATTTAATTTTTGCTCTAAATCAATTCCTTAAAGTTTTAAATAATCTAATTTTACTTTAGTTAAAATGAAAGGATAAAAGATGTCTTCAAATAATTTATTTAATTTAAACCCTAACGATTATGATGGTCCAAGCGATGAAGAATTAAAACGTATTGAAGAAGAACTAGAAAATCAAATATAAATAATATAATAGAATAAATATCTCTAATATAATGTCAATTTATAGTTTACATTATTTATTCTAATAATCATGTATATAGTTATTTTGATTTAGTATGGTTTGTTAATGGTTTGTTAAATATTATTTAGAAACTAAATCAAAGTATTCAACGTGAAATATATTGTTCTGAATAGTTCCAGTTGCCCAAGCTACGCGCACAGCATTACAAAAACCTTCTGAACTATGTGCATCGCCATGTTCATTAATTCCCACACCTTGGATAGGGTATGTTTTATCTCCGATTCTAGCTGATAAGCTACAACCTCTTTCTTTTGTACTAAAATTACACTTCCCACAAGAAGTAATAACTAAACCATTAATATTACCATCCTTAGGCTTCGACATAATAAGTGAATTGGAAGTTATTGGATTAGAAATTGATTTTGTATTATGTATGGATTCACCTGGACATGCCCCACATCCACTATAAAGAAAATTTATTCCTAATAAAATCATTGTAACTATTTTATATCTATAAACCATAATATTACTCCTTAAATAATTTAATACAATCGCAAACACTTGTTAAATTCTTGGTAGTAAATGATTTTAAAAAATTCACTATTTAATTAACATTATTTTTTGCGTTATTACTCTATTTTTAGTATTCAATTTAATTAAGTATACACCACTTGAATAAATATTTGCATTCCATGTGAAAGTCTGCTTCCCAGATGAATAACCTTCATAAATAGATTCTATGAATTGTCCCGATATAGTATATATGGAAAGATTAATTAGATTAATCTCATCTAATTCAACTTCAAAATTAGTGCTTGGGTTAAATGGATTAGGATACGCTTTGCTCAGAACTATTTCTGAAGGCTTATATATACCTTTTGTTATAATAGCCTGATTATCCCATCCACATACAATCGCATCTAAATCAAATATTTCCCCAACATAATCAATTCGTATACTATTGTTAAATGTTGTACCTAGATGATTTACAAGGACAATTTTATTATCTTTAGATTCTATTAACCAATCAGAATTAAGATTTGTAGCTGAAATATAGAAGTCTCCTTTAATAGAAATTTCTAATCCAGCAATTGCTCTATCAGCTTCAACCATAATTAGATTATTTGTATATTGAATTTCAACTGAAGTAATAGAAGAAATTCTTTGAGGACTATCTCCCAAAATCAAATTCACTAAAGATATAATATCGATTATATTAATAGCCCCATCTTGATTTAAATCATATTGGCTATCTTGGTCATTGTTTAAAATAACATTTACTATAAAAATAAGATCTAAAATGTTTAATTCATTATCACTATTTAGATCTCCTATATATAGGCTACCATCTTCTTCTCTTTGACACCCTGATTCATCGAACCAATAACACCCAATATAAATACATTCTTCCTGATTATCAATTTCTGAACAATCATCTTCCCAGTCATCATCTGTACTAAAACATCCACTCCAATTACCTTCAGTATACCACGCACAATCATCACTAGATAAACATTCTTCTTCAGTTTCAAATTCTCTACATGGATCATCTTCCCAGTCATCATCCCAATCATTATCTCCCCAACCTGAAAATTGACACTCATTCTCCTCATTTAAA
>MDTE01058078.1_pt1 | contig 11879 bp, 13 predicted proteins | sample 811231 | NCBI WGS metagenome assembly MDTE01 (sample SAMN05326651, study PRJNA326480) | marine metagenome | isolation source: seawater | place: Indian Ocean: Red Sea | collected 2010
CTGATGGCTTTAATAACGAAACTCGTTTAGATATAAATGTAATTTCATATGATGAAGTGAATGAACCTGATGTTTTCGCTGCTTTAGGTTCATCATTTGCTCTTTCGTTATCGGATATACCTTTTAATGGTCCTATTGCATCTGTAAGAGTTGGCAGAATTGAAGATAAACTAATAATGAACCCTACAAAAGAACAAATGGAGAGTTCTGATTTTGACTTAGTTCTTTCAGGTAATGAAGAATCTATAGTTATGGTTGAAGGAAAATGTGAATTTGTGTCAGAAGAAGATATACTTACTGCAATTCAATATGGCCATGAAGGAATTAAAGAGCTAGTGAAATTTCAAAAAGATATTTTATCTGAAATGAAAATTACAAAAAGAGATTTAGTAATTAAAGACGACAATGTTGAATTACAAAGTGCTGTTGACAAATTAGTTGAAGGTAAAATTTCTAACTTAAATGATCCTAAAGATAAGCATTCAAGATATTCGGATGTGGATAATCTAATTAGCACAGTTGTAGAAAGTCTTGAAACAGAATTTCCAGATATGTCATCTGATATAAAATCATATATTGATAAACTAGTTGCTGAAGATTTGCGTTCTAAGACAATTAGAGGAAAAAGAGCTGATGGGAGAGACTTGAAAACTGTTAGAGATATAACTGTAAGTACATCTTTATTACCTAGATCTCATGGCTCAGCAACTTTTACTAGAGGAGAAACACAAGCACTAGTTGCTGCAACTTTAGGTGGAAAAAGAGATGAGCAAATGATTGATAGTATTGAAGGATTATCATACAAAAGAGTTATGCTTCATTACAATTTTCCATCATTTTGTGTTGGTGAAGCTAGGGGAAAATTCAGTCTTTCAAGAAGAGAAGTTGGCCACGGTAATCTAGCAGAAAGAGCTATAACACCTACTTTACCATCTTTTGAAGAGTTTCCTTACACAATTAGATTAGTATCAGAAATTTTAGAATCTAATGGATCTTCATCTATGGCATCTGTTTGTGGAAGCTCACTTGCATTAATGGATGCTGGAGTACCAGTAAAGAGTCCTATTGCTGGTGTTGCAATGGGATTAATTATGGATGAAAAGGGGAAATATGCTATTTTAACTGATATACTTGGTACTGAAGATCATATAGGTGATATGGATTTTAAAGTTGCTGGTTCAAAAGATGGAATTACTGCTATTCAAATGGATATTAAAATTGATGGATTATCTTACGATATCTTGAGTGAAGCACTTCAACAAGCAAAAGATGGAAGAATACATATTTTAAATGAAATGAACAAGTCTATTAATAAACACAGAGATAATCTATCTGTTCATGCTCCTAAAATTGGTCAAATATCAATGCCTACAGATATGATTGGTGCTTTTATTGGACCTGGTGGTAAGAATATTAAAGCTCTAGCAGAACAATATGAGGTTGAAATTAACGTTGAAGAAGATGGCTCTGCAACAGTTTTAGGCTTAAATCAAGATAATATTAACAGTGTTTTAGATTATGTTAAAAGCATGACATACGAACCTAAAGCTGGTGATATTATTAATGGTGAGGTAGTAAGAATCTTAGATTTTGGCGCCTTTGTAAAGATTTCCCCTACAAAAGATGGTCTAGTTCATATTTCTGAAATTAAAAAGGAGAGAGTTGAAAAAGTAACAGATTGTCTTAATATCGGTGATAAGGTTGATGTAAAAATTATAAAAGTTGACGATGCTGGAAAAATAAGCTTAAGTATGAAAGCTTTATTGAAAAAATAGATGATTATTGGTATACCAAAGGAAATTAAAGATAATGAACAGAGAGTTTCTTTAACTCCATTTGGTGTATCAGAATTAGTCAAATTAAATAATACAGTTTATGTTCAAAAAAATGCTGGTATTGGAAGTGGTTTTTCTGACGATGACTATATAAACTCTGGTGCTTACCTTTTAGATACTTTAGAAGATGTTTATCAAAAGTCTAAACTTATAATTAAAGTTAAAGAACCTCAGGAGAATGAACTAAAACTCATTAATTCTGATCATATTGTTTTTACATTTTTTCATTTTGCTGCTTCAGAGGATCTAACAAAAAGTATAATATCCAGTGGATGTACAGCAATAGCATATGAAACCGTCCAAAGTCATGATGGTAGTCTTCCAATTTTAATTCCAATGAGTGAGGTGGCAGGCAGAATGTCTGTACAAAACGGAGCTAAGTGTTTAGAGGCAAACATGAAAGGGAAAGGTAAGCTACTTGGCGGTGTGCCTGGAGTCGACTCATCAACTGTAACTATTTTAGGTGGAGGAATTGTTGGTACGAATGCAGCAAAGCTTGCTGCTGGTTTAGGTGCAAAGGTTTATATATTAGATGTTAATATGAAAAGATTAAGATATCTTGATGAAATAATGCCAGCAAATGTTCAAACAATACATTCAAATCATCAAAATATCTCTAATTTACTATCATATACAGATTTGTTAATTGGTTCAGTTTTAATTGTTGGTAGTAAAGCACCTAACCTGGTTTCAAAATCTATGTTAAAATTAATGAATAAAGGATCAGTTATTGTTGATGTTGCCGTTGATCAAGGTGGTTGCGTTGAATCGTGTGAACCTACTACTCATAAAAATCCTACATATTTAGTTGATGATATTGTTCATTATTGTGTATCAAACATGCCAGGTTCTGTTCCATATACATCAACTCTTGCTCTTACTAATGTTACATTACCTTACATTAAAGAACTTTCTATAAATTTTAAAAATATAAATTCTTTTTTAAAATCAGGTATTAATATTTCTAATGGAGAAGTTAATCATGAAGGTGTTGCAAGTGCGTTTAATTTAGAGTTTAAATCTATTTCTTAATTCTCTATTTGTAACAGTTTGTTAATTAACCTTTTATTATAATAATTTATTAAATATATTTAAAGTATTACTTTAATTAAAAAACAATAATTATGGCACTTAAAAAAATAAAAAAACTATACTATTCAATAGGTGAAGTAAGTCAAATTACTGGTTTAAAACAGTATGTTCTGAGATATTGGGAAACTGAATTTAATGTCCTAAAACCTGTTAAAAATACAGCTGGTAATAGAATTTATAAAGATAATGATATTAAAATGATTAAGTATATACAGGATTTACTTTATACTAAAAAATTTACTATTAAAGGTGCAAAGCTTCACCTGGAAAATGAATTCAATCAATCTTTAGCCACTTCAGATAGTAAAAATTTATCTGAAATTAAAAATGACTTAGAAAATATTAAAACTTCCCTTAAAGATATTCTAAGTTTAATTCATAAATATAAAGACTAAACGGGACGTGGCGCAGTTTGGTAGCGCACTAGACTGGGGGTCTAGGGGTCGCTGGTTCAAATCCAGTCGTTCCGACACTTTTAATGAAATCAAGATTTAAGCAAAACAAAAATAAACTTAAGTTTAAATTTATTAAAAATTTACAAGGACTCGGTTCAATTTTTAAGAAAAACTCCTGTAATTATAATAAAAAAAATTTCATAACTATTAATAAATATAAAGAAAAAATAATTTCAAATTTTTCTAAAGAAGACAAGCAAAGTTTCATTAAAATGATTAAAGATTGTGATCAAATACTACCACATTTAAGAAGGATTGATTCTAGTTTAGTCAAATCTCACAATATTTTCAAGTCATATATGTATTTAATGGATAAATAATGAAAAGAAAAATTCAAAGGCAAGTTACAGAATATTATACTAATGGACAGGTTAAAATGGTCGTTGAATATAAAGGTAATTGGAAATCTGGAGACTTTACAGTTTTGAAGCATTATGATTATGATGAAAATGGAAGGCTATTAAAGTTTAAAAATCAGTTTGATAGATTAGATTTCCTTGATAAAAATTATAAAAAAGTTATTAATCTAGATAAAAAAGATTATAATAACTTATGGGAATGTGCACTTGCTATTAATAAGATTGTAAAAATTGGTGAATTAGATTTTTCTGTTGATGATGGATATAAATGGGCTGTTAAATACTGTACTATAAATTCAAATAAAATTAAAAATTTTTCAGACTTAAAAAAATCATATAATGATGCTATTTTATCTAATAATAAAAAAGTTATTAAGTTTGAAAGTAATTATTAATAGCATTGTTATAATTTTTTACAATCTCTATCTTTTTTACTTAATATATTTTTTATAAAATACGATATGGTAAGATTTTTATTTTATATATTATTATCTAGTTTTATTTTTTCAAAGCAAGTTGATTACCTTTCTGCTTTGAAAGTAGCTAATAATGTAAATAGAGAGTATAATAATAGCCCAAGTAAAAGCAATTATGTTATTGATAGTTACAATGAAATTTTTGTTAACAATACAAAAGTTATTTATGCTTTTAGCTTAATTCCAAATGGGTTTGTTTTAATATCTGCATCAGATAAGGTGAATCCAATTGTTGGCTACAGTTTCAATTCAGAGCTTGTTCTAAATGATGATATAAATAGTTTTAACTACTTTTTAGAAAATCAGAAAAACAGTATTTATGAAAGCTTTAACTCATCATTTTTAAAAACAGAGGAATCTGAACAAGAGTGGAATAAATATTTGAATGATACTTTTGAATACAGAGACTATAGAAATGTTTCACCAATGATTGATGCAGAATTTGATCAATCTGGATCATGGAACAATACACTCACAGCTGAAACAGGCTTTAATGGTCCAGTTGGTTGTGTTGCAGTTTCAATGGCTCAGATAATGTATTATTGGGGTTTTCCTGAACAAGGACAAGGAAGTAATACTTATATTGAAAATGATTTAGGAGAACTCTCTGTTGATTTTAGTACATCATATTACGATTTTGATTCAATGGCACCAACTTACGCGACAAATCCATCCAGATTACTACTTTATCATAGCGGTGTTGCTGTGAATATGGATTATGACTATAGTGGATCAGGTGCTCAATGTGAAGGAGTATACCCATCCGCAGAATATGCAATGAAAACCTTTTTCAAGTTTTCTGATATTGTGAACAACGCTGATGGAGATGTTATTGATAATATAACTGAGTTTAGGACTATATTAAAAAATCAGTTAGATAATAATAAGCCTATTTTATTTAGTGGTTTTAGTGATACCTACGGTAATGGTGGTCATGCTTGGAATGTCGATGGATACCAAGGAAATAACTTACATTGCAATTGGGGTTGGGGAGGCTACAATAATGGCTATTTCAATCTAAGTACGATGGGTGGTTTTGATACCTGGCAAAATGCTCTAATTGATCTAATACCTAACATTTACGAAAGTCCTCTTGCTCTTTTTGAATATGAAGTTTTAGATGATACAGTTATTTTTATTGATTTATCTGAAGTAATCAATACTGAACAATTAAGTAGTTGGTATTGGGATTTTGGAGATGGAAATACACTTACCAACAATTCTGGATTTGCAGAACATACTTTTCAAGAAAATGGTAATTTTGAAGTTTCTCTAATTGTTACTAATATTTACGGTCAATCTGGTATTGCTCATACAGAAACTATATCCTTAAATAATTATGTTATTGGTGATATTAATTCTGATACTTTTATAAATGTATTAGATATAGTTCTTCTTGTTAACTTTATATTAGATTCATCAAGCCCATCATCATCTGAATTTTTAGCTGCTGATTACAATTCCGATGGTTTTTTAAATGTTTTGGATATTGTTTCTGTTGTTAATCAAATTTTAAATTAATATTTATTATAAAGATTATCATTAATATTATATTTATAGTATGAATTTTTTAGATATAGTATTAGAAAATGAGCATTTAAAAATTTTTATAATGTCAATGTTACCTATAACAGAGCTTAGAGCTTCTATACCATGGGGTATCAAATTTTATTCTTTATCTGTTTTTGAAATAGTTTTACTTTCGTTATTAGGCAATATTTTAATAGGTATATTAGTACTTTATGCCTTAGGTCCTATAATGGAGTTATTATCAAAAAATAAGATATTTAAAAGAATTCTTTTATATATATTTAATCGAACAAAAAGAAAAGGAAAAATGATCTACTTGTTAAAATTTTATGGTTTAATACTTTTTGTAGGAATTCCTTTACCATTAACTGGTGTTTGGACAGGTTCTTTAGCAGCTTATTTGTTTGGTTTAAGTAAAAAAAAATCTATTTTAGCAATAACATTTGGTCTAATTTTAAGTGCATCTATAGTAACTTCTATATCAGTTTTTACAATTAAATTATGACATCTTTCAAAACTTTAATATATATGGTAATATTTTGTATTTTATCATGTACTTCAACAACAAAAAAGGATTATATGGGCAAAGAATTAACAAAACTACAAAAAGAAGTAACTCAAAATTGTGGAACAGAGCCTCCGTTTAATAATGAGTACTGGGATAATAAGGAAGAAGGTATCTATGTTGATATAATAGATGGTACTGCATTATTTTGTTCAAAACATAAGTATGACTCAGGTACAGGTTGGCCATCATTTTATGAAGTAATTAATGATGAGTCTTTTGAGACTCATAGTGATTACAATCTTGGTTATAAAAGAACTGAAATTAAGTCATCTAGATCTAAATCTCACTTAGGACATGTTTTTAATGATGGTCCCGCTGAAAAAACTGGCTTAAGATACTGTATAAATTCTGCTTCATTAAAATTTATTAAAAAAGATGATTTAATTAAAGAGGGTTACGAAAAATACCTAAGTTTATTTGAATGAGTACAATTTTTAAACAAATTATAGACAAAAAAATAAATACTAATTTAATTTATGAAGATAAATTGTGTATAGCTTTTAACGATATAAATCCCATCGCACCTGTTCATATACTTATAGTTCCTAAAAAGGAAATTCCTACTATCAATGATTTAACAGAAGATGATAAAGATTTAGTTAGTCATTTAATTTTTACTGCAAAAAATATTGCCAAAGAAAAAAATATTGAAGAATCTGGATACAGACTTTTTTTTAATTGCAATGAAGATGGCGGTCAAACAATATATCACATTCATTTACATCTAGTTGGTGGAAAAAAACTTTAAACTTTAATAATTTAAAATATGAAAAAAATAATTTTAATAAGACATGGCCAATCAATATATAATTTAGAAAATAGATTTACTGGATGGAAAGATGTTGATTTAACAGAAAAAGGTATTAATGAAGCAAAAAATGCTGCAGCTTTACTTAAAAACTATGAAATTAATTTAGCATATACATCTAAGTTAAAAAGAGCTCAAAAAACTCTTAATATAATTTTAGATAAATTAAATTTAAATCTTAATGTCACTGAAGATATAAGATTGAATGAACGAGATTACGGTAATTTAGTTGATCAAAATAAAAAAGAAGCAGCAATGAAATATGGTGCTGATCAAGTCCAAAAATGGAGAAGAAGCTACGATATTCCTCCACCAAATGGTGAATCTCTTAAAGATACATATAATAGGTGTATTCCCTTTTTTAAGGAAATAATGAAATTAAATAAAAATATTTTAATTTCAGCACATGGAAACAGTATTAGAGCAATTGTTAAATATTTACTTAATATAAATGAAGATGATATTTTAAAAACTGAAATTGGTTGGTGTGAACCATGGATATTTACACTAGATAAAAATATTGTAAAGGATTTACAAATACTCCATTATGATAAAATTAGTAATAGTAATTTGCCAATTAGTATGAAATTTTAATATGTATTATATAATTATTTTATTTTTGAATTTTACTTTTTCCGACGACAGTACTCTAGATCTAATAAATAGAAAAATAGATATTGAATGTCCAGGAAATATTGGTTGTGAGTGCTTAGTTTCAGACGATTGTTTTAATGAAAACTGCCTTCGAATTCCAAAGGGTGGATTTTGTATGCCAACAGAGGGTGATAGTTTTCCAGATTTTTTTTCGGTAGATCAATTCGATAATTTATTTAGCTTAAATGATTTAGAGACAAATGGCAAGTATGTACTTCTTGAAATGGGAACTACCTGGTGTGCACCTTGTAATGTTATAGCAAACTGGCTTTCATGGAATGACAAAGAAATAGAAAATAAAAAATGGTGGAAGCCAGAATATAAAAAAATAAAAGATCTTATTCATAATAATAGGGTAATATTGATAACCGTATTGTATGAAAATGAAAATAGAGATAATGCAAATTATGAAACTGTATATGAATGGTATGAAAATTTCCCTGATGAACATACTATAATTATTTCAGATAGTAATAAAGAATTACATAAATGGTATAAACCAACTGGAATTCCTGCATTTACTTTACTTGATTCTAATATGACTGTAATTTCATATACAAATAGAGGTTTAAATTTACCATTTGATAAACTCATAGAGCTTACTAATGAAAATAAATAAAAATTATAATATTTTACTAAACGAAGTTAAAAAATATTTAGCTTATTTACAGTTTGAACGTAACATGTCAGTTAATACTACAGAATCTTATTATTTAGATTTAAAAGATTTTATTGATTATATTTTTTTTAATGAAAAAATTAAAAATTTCAAGAATCTTAAAACTAAAAACATACAATCATATTTGACTGATATATCAAAATATAATTTCACAAAAACTTATTCAACCTCAAGTATAAACAGAAAAATTTCTAGTCTAAAGGGATTCCAAAAATACCTTTTTATTAACAAGGTGACAAAAATTAATAACTCAGATATTTTTAGTTCAATAAAAAAGACTAAAAAAATTCCCCTAACATTAAACTATGAGGAAATTAAAAGAATTTTATCAAGTATTAATATGAGCAAAAATAATTCTTTCAGAGATAAGTGTATAATTTCTATGTTATACTCTTGTGGACTAAGAGTAAGTGAACTATTATCATTAAATTTAACTAATTTAAATTTAGATGAGAATATTTTAAGAGTTCTAGGTAAAGGCAAGAAAGAACGAATTATACCAATTGGAAATAAATCTAGAGAAGACTTAATAAATTACTTAGAGATTGAAAGACCCAGATTATCCAGAAAAAAAGATTCTAAAGGATTTTTATTTCTGAGTAATAGAGGTAATGCTTTATCACGAAAGACCACTTGGAACATAGTGAGAATTCATACTAAAAAATGTTTTCCCGATAAAAGTATTTCACCTCATACATTTAGACATAGTTTTGCTTCACATTTGTTAGAAGGTGGAGCTGATTTAAGAATAGTTCAAGAACTACTTGGTCATTCTAACATATCTACAACTCAAATCTATACGCATATAGACAAAAGTTATTTAAAAGAGATACATAAACAATTTCATCCTAGAGGATAGCAATGTTATTAAGATTAGATTTTGAAATATTAATTTTACTTATTCCTGCTTTAATTTTTTCTCTTTGTGTTCATGAATTTTCTCATGGTATCGTTGCTTATTATTATGGCGATGATACAGCATACAAGTATGGTAGACTTACTTTGAATCCTCTAAAGCATTTAGATCCAATGGGATCACTTATGTTATTATTTATAGGATTTGGATATGCAAAGCCTGTTCCTGTTAATACATTTAATTTAAATAATCCTAGGCAAGATATAATTAAAGTTGCAGCTGCTGGTCCAATATCTAATCTAATACTTGCTTTTTTTGGATATTTTTTAATGTATTTCACATTTACTTTTATTCCTAATATTTTTAATGAATCTATTCATCTTTTTTTTCGTATTTTTATACAAATAAATATTTATCTTGCTATTTTCAATTTAATTCCCGTTTATCCACTTGACGGAGGTCAAATATTTGGTAACTTTATATCCAAATATTACCCTAATTTCAATAAAAATTTATTTGTTTATGGTCCAAGAATTTTACTCGGTATGATATTAATTGGTCTTTTAAGTGGTTTTTCAATAATAAGCTTGTTTCTTCAACCATTTTATTATGTTGTAGATACTTTATTCAATTTTATTATTTCTTTATTTTTTAACCTATTTTAATGAAACATTTAAGACATACAAACTGGAGAAATAACAGTATTAAAAGTAAAATTTTAAAAAATTTAATTATTTTACTGATTATTTTTTTTCTACTTAACTATATGAGAAGTTTATGAAATTAATAGAATGTGTTCCAAATTTTAGTGAAGGTAAAAATGAGAATTTTATTAATGATATAAAATTAATTGTCAATTCTTCAGATCATGTACATTTATTAGATATTGATCCTGGTGCTGATACAAATAGAACAGTTTTAACATTTGTTGGAAAACCTGAAAATGTCATTGAAACTGCTTTTAATTTAATTAAATATGCATCTAAAAATATTGATATGTCAACGCAAAAAGGTGAACATCCTAGGATGGGAGCAACTGATGTTTGTCCGCTGATACCTGTTCAAAATGTAACAATGAATGAATGTATTGATTTATCAAAAAAACTTGGTAAAAGAGTATGGAAAGAGTTAAGTATACCTGTTTTCTTGTATGAAAACTCTGCTTGTTCCAAAGAACGTAAAAATTTATCCAATATAAGATACGGTGAATATGAAGGAATGAAGTCTAAAATTAAAGAAAAACAATGGCATGCTGATTTTGGATTATCCAATTTTAATTTAAAATCAGGAGCTACTGCTATTGGCGCTAGAGAGTTTTTAATAGCTTATAATATTAATTTAAACACTACAGATAAAAAAATTGCAACTGATATTGCTCTAGATATAAGAGAAGCTGGAAGACTAAAAAGAGATAAAAATGGAAATATATTAAGAGATTCAAACGGAAAAGGTATCAAAAAACCAGGTAAATTCAAGTTTTGTAAAGCTGTTGGGTGGTATATTGATGAGTATAAACAAGCTCAGGTATCTATAAACTTAACAGATTATACAAAAACACCTATTTTTAAAGTATTTGAAGAAGTTAGAAAACAAGCAAGAAAACGTGGATTTAGAGTTACAGGTAGTGAAATAGTTGGACTTTTACCAAAAAAAGCATTAATAGATGCAGGTTTATATTATCTAAAACACCAAGGAAAAGCAATTGGAATTCCCGAAAAAGATATTTTAGATGTAGCAATTAAATCACTAGGGTTATCAGATATAAATTATTTTGATATTAATAATAAAATTATTGAAAATTCTATAAATACTAACAATACTTCATTATTGAATTCAAAAATTAATGATTTTTCTGATGAATTATCAAGAAACTCATATGCACCTGGTGGAGGAAGTGTTGCAGCATTAGTTGGTTTGCTTGGATCATCTTTATCATGTATGGTTTCGAATTTAACGTTTGAGAACAAAAAATTTTCAATTCATAAAGAAAAACATTTCAAAGCATCTTTTGATTTACAAAAATTATCAAATGAGTTATCTTTACTAATAGATCAAGATACAAATGCTTATAATAAAATTATCTTAGCAAGAAGACTTCCAAAGAAAACAAATGAACAAGTAAAAAAAAGAGACAAAGCACTATTAAACGCAACTATATTGGCAATAGAAATCCCTCACAAAGTATTAGAATTATGTTTAAAAGTACATAAAATAATTTTTAAAGTTATAAATTTTATAAACATGAACTGTATATCGGATATAGGAGCTGCAAATAATTGTATTTTATCTTCATCAAAAAGTGCTTACTACAATGTATTAATAAATTTAGATGATATTAATAAAAGTCAGCAAAAAAAATACAGAGATAGTGCTAAATATTTTATTAAACAAATCGATAACTATTATTTACAAATCAACAAAATTGTTGAAAAAGAACTAGGTCTTTTAGATGATTAATAAAGTATTAAAACTTAATGATAATTTAATTAATCAAATAGCTGCAGGTGAAGTAGTTGATAATCCATCATCTGTAATAAAAGAATTATTAGAAAATTCAATTGATGCAA
>MDTE01109740.1_pt1 | contig 11879 bp, 12 predicted proteins | sample 811231 | NCBI WGS metagenome assembly MDTE01 (sample SAMN05326651, study PRJNA326480) | marine metagenome | isolation source: seawater | place: Indian Ocean: Red Sea | collected 2010
TAAGTGACTTTAAAGATCAAGAACAAATTAAATATGAATTAATGCCTGAACTCGAAAAATATCTCTTACATAAACTATGGCAATTAGATCAAGAGGTGAAGAAAAGTGTAGAAGATTTTGATTTTCATCAAATGTTTATTTCATTATTAAATTTTTGTTCCAATGATCTATCCGCATTTTATTTTGATATTAGAAAAGATTGTATATATTGCGACTCACAAAAAGATAATAAAAGAAAATCTTCAAGGACAGTATTAAAAATTTTATTTGACCATTTAGTTCGGTGGTTTGCCCCATCAATAGTTTTTACTGCCGAAGAAGCTTGGAAGTCTATGGGCTATAAAGATAGTGTTCATTTAGAAAATTTTTTGTCTGTAAATAATAAATATAAAAATGAAAAATTATCAGATAAATGGGAATTTATAAGAGATATACGTAAGGTTATAACAGGAGCTTTAGAGTTAAAAAGAGCAGAAAAAATTATTGGATCAAGTCTCCAAGCAAAAATTAAATTATATGTCTCTGAAGAAAAGAAAAAAATAATAAATGATATTGACATTGCTGAAATCGGCATTGTTTCTTCTTTCGAAATTTTAAATTCAAAGATTCCTGAAAACGCTTTTTCAATTGAAAATATAAAAAATGTTGGAGTAGAAATAGAGCTAGCTAAAGGAAAAAAGTGTGAGAGATGTTGGAAAGTTTTAGATGAAGTATTAAATAAAGAAATTTGTGATCGCTGTGAAAAAGTTATAAATCAATGAAAATTACATCACTTGCTGCTATAATATTCATTGACCTAATTTCAAAGTTCTTAATTATTCTTTATCTGCCAACAAATTTTGTTTATAAAATTAATCATTTTTTTGATCTCGTTCATATACATAACAGAGGAATTTCTTTTGGTTTATTTGAAAACATTTTTTCTAATTTTTTTATTCTATCAATTGTATTATTAATAATAATTGTATTATCTTTTTGGTTTTTAAAATCAAAAGAAAATTTAGAAAAATGGGCTTTAATATTTATATTAGCTGGAGGTATTTGTAATTTTATAGATAGATTGATAAATGGTTATGTTATAGATTTTATATCTTTGCATTATAAGGATTTTTATTGGCCTGCTTTCAATTTTGCAGATATTTCTATAACTTTTGGAGTGTTTATTTTAATTATTTCTACTTATATAAATTATAAATATAGGATAAGAGACAATAATGAATAATAACATATTTATTATATTAACAAGTTTGTTAACTGTTTTTTTATTTGGTTGTTCTCAAATAAGAGACTCTGCAGGTGTAAATAGAAAGGTGATCGATGAGTATACAGTTATTAATAATCCGCCTCTAGCACTTCCTCCAGATTACAATGTATTACCTTCAGATGAAATAATTTCAAAAAAGAAAATCCAAAAAGAAGATGAATTAACTAAAGAGATTTTACTAGGCTTGGATGAAAACTCTAACCGCAAAGATGAATCAATAGAATCTTCAGCTTTGAATTCAATTTTAAATAAAAGTGGAGCAACTGAAACATCTTCAAATATCAGAGATGAAATAGACTTGCTTTACGCAAATATGTCTTCAACTAAAGGGGTTTTTAGTGGTGAAAAATATATGGATGATGAAGAAATATTAGATGCAGCAAAAGAATCAGAAAGAATTAGAAATAATGTTTTTAATAATAAAAGTATTTTAGAAGGTTCAGTCCCGATAACTACCCGACCGAAAAAAAGGGAGAGCTTGTTAAAAAAATTATTTTAGAAAATAATTTGAAATGAAATTAGATAACATCAAATATATAAATTGTTTCAATAATAAAAAATTTAAAAAAGAATATAAAGAGATTTTACAAACTTTAGCTCCAAAAGTATTTAATGATTCTGATTTAAAAAAATTGAAATTTTTAAATCAAGTCAAAAATCAAGATCATTTTAATCAGATTGAAAAAATTACCAAAAAATTTAAAAAAAATTTTAATAAATTTTGCATTCTTGGTACTGGAGGATCAAGTTTAGGGTCGCAAGCGATTATTGGAATGAATCAAAAAAATAAAAATAATAATATTATCTTTCTTTATGACATAGACCCAACACACTTTCAGAATATTTTGAATTCTTTAAATGTAGATAAAACTGCTTTTATTGTTATTTCTAAGTCAGGAAAAACTCCAGAAACTTTAGCTCAATTTGGAGCGATAATTAACAAATTTGAAAAATTGAAAATAAAGTCAAAAATAAAGAAAAATTTTCTTGTAATCACTGAAGATAAAGAAAATCCATTGAAAATTTTATCAGATAAACTCAAAATCAAAATTTTAATTCATCATCGGGAAATTGGCGGCCGTTTTTCAGTTTTTAGCAATGTAGGGCTTTTACCTGCAGCATTGGCGGGAATTGACATTAAAAGTTTTTTACTTGGAGGTAAAAAAATTTTAGATGATTTTTTTCTTAATAAGAATGTAAAGCCAATAGAATCGGCTATAATTATGGCATTAATGCAGAAATATTTTAATATAAATATAAATGTATTATTTACTTATAGTGAAGCACTAAAAAATTTTGGAATATGGTATAGACAATTATGGGCAGAAAGTTTAGGAAAACAGGGGAAAGGTATAACACCTTTCCATTCTATGGGAACAATTGATCAACATAGTCAATTACAACTTTTTTTAGACGGACCTAAGGATAAATTTTATACATTTATTAAGTCAAATCACTTGAATAAAGGACCTATTATTTCTCCAAATTATTTTTCTAAATCTGAAATGAAATATTTATCCGGAAAAAAAATTGGTGATTTGATGGAAGCAGAGCAAAATGCCACTATAAAAACTCTGATTAACAAAAATTTACCAATAAAAGAAATATTTATGAAAAAAATTGATGCAGAATCTTTAGGTTCATTAATGATGTATTCTTTTTTAGAGGTTATTTGTATGGGGAAGATCTTTAAGGTCAATATTTTTAACCAACCAGCTATAGAAGAAGGAAAAAAAATAGCAAAAAAATTTCTTAGTTAATCAATTTTTTATAAAATATTATTTTAGTTTTTCCTATTGTCTTTTCATTAAATATCTTTAAAAAACTTATTTTAGGTGTTTTTGATTTTGAACTGACTTCAATAATCACAATAACATTATCTGTAGTAATTTTTTTTAAAATTTTAATTTTTTTTTCATTAATATTATATTCATAAGGTGGATCAATAAAAACGATATCAATTTTGTTTTTAATTATATTATAATCTATATCCTCAAAATTAAAATTTATTATTTTATATTGATTATTTAATAAAATTTTATTACAATTTTTTTTTAAAGTTGAAATGATTGATTTATCTTTATCAATAAAGTAGCAAAAATTTGCTCCTCTAGATATTGCTTCAATGCCCATAGCGCCAGAACCTGAAAACCCATCTAAAATAATTTTATTATTATAATTTTGAATATTTTCTTGTTTTAAGAAAAAACTTGTTAATATGTCAAATATAACTCGTCTTTTTCCAATTGAGGTAGGTCTAACTTTATTACCTAATGGAACTTCAATATTAGACCCTTTATATTTACCTCCAATTATTTTTATCATTATAAATATGATTCTTTATTTCTTTAATTTCTCCATACTTTAAATTACCAATTTCAAATTCACCATATTTTATTCTAATTAATTTATTCACTCTCCATCCAAAATTGCTACAAATCTTCCTTATTTCCCTGTTTTTTCCCTCCATAAGTTCCATGAAAATCCAGGAATTTGTATTCAGTTTTTTTTCTAGCTTAGCTTTTATTGGCTTATATTTTATACCTTGTATTTTAATACCTTTACTTAAAAATTGTAATTGTTTTTTTTGAACATTGCCTTGCACTTTTACTTTGTAAACTCTTTTTAATTGTGATTTTGGTAATTCAAAATATCTTGCAAGGTCTCCATTATTTGTGAAAAGAATCAATCCTTCACTGTTAATATCTAATCTTCCAATACTGATAATTTTATTGAGTGATTTAGGTAATATATCATATATCGTTTTTCTACCTTTCTCATCCCTTGATGTTGTAACAACTCCAGTAGGTTTATAAAATTTCCATAATTTAATATTTTTCTGTAATTTTAATTTTTTATTATTTATTAGTATTTCATCATTAACTAAAACTTTTGTTGCTGGATTATTACAAATTAAAGAATTTATTTTTACTCTATCTTTTTTAATTAATTTTTCAGCTTCCCTTCTAGAACAATACCCACAATGTGAAATAAATTTTGCTATTCTCATTAATTTATTTTTTACATTTTAATAAAAAATTTTTTAGAATTAATTTATCAGTATTAGTAATCAAAAATTCAGGATGCCACTGTACTCCAATGCACCAATTATAGTGATTGTTTTCAATTGACTCTATTATACCATCATCAGCATTGCCTGAAACAACTACATTTTTTCCAACTTTTTTAACTGATTGATAGTGCGCACTATTAACTTTGATTTTATCTTTTTTGATTATTTTATAGAGTTTTGTATTTTTTTTTATATTAACTATGTGGCTTGTTTGATTACGGGGTTGTGATTGTTCATGCATAAGTGCCTTTGAATTATATGTTTTTATATGTTGAATCAAAGTTCCTCCAAAATATACATTAAGAAGTTGCTCACCACCACATATTCCCAAAACTGGAATATTTTTTTTTAATGATTTTCCGCAAATCTTATATTCAAATTTTGTTCTGTCAATTTTTTGATTTTTGGAGAATTTGGATGTTTTTTCACCATATAATTTTGGTGAAATTGAAAAATTACCACCTGTAATGATTAGGCCATCAATTATTTTAGAATATTCATCAACATTATTTAAATTATGAGGTAAAGGAAATGCAATGCCACCAAGTTTTTCAATTGAATCGATATAATTCTTTCTAATAGCATACCACTCAAATTTTGAATAAACTCCTGGTTTTTCTATATCTAAAGTTAATCCTATTATAGGTTTTTTCATTTTATTAAAATTAAATTAAACTATTTTATTTAAAATTGTATATATAATTTCTTAAAATGTTGAACGATGAGTGGATGAAACTTGCATTATTAGAAGCTAAAAAAGCAGAAATGCGTAACGAGGTTCCTGTCGGGGCAATTTTAATTGATCTTAAAGATCAAAAATTAATTGAAAAATCAAGAAATAATATGCTTTTTAAATCAAGTCCAGTTGCTCATGCTGAAATTGAAATAATAATGAAAAGTCTTAAAAATCTTAAAAGAAAGTATCTTGAAAATACGGCAATTTATGTAACGCTAGAACCATGTATGATGTGTGCAGCAGCTATAAGTGAAGCAAGAATTCAGAAAGTTTTTTTTGGCGCATATGATAGTAAAAAAGGAGCTTATCACAATAATAATATAACAAATATAAAATCTTATTTTAAACCAGAAGTATATGGGGGCATTATGGAAGAAGAATGTTCAAAAATAATAAGTAATTTTTTTAAAAAAATAAGATTAAAATAAACCAATCATTTAATTAACTTCATATCATTTTCAACCATCATTATTATTAATTGTTCGAAGGATATTTTTGGTTGCCAACCAAGTTGCTTTTTTGCCTTAGTACTATCAGCAATTAAAGAATCTACTTCTGCTGGCCTAAATAATCTTTCATCCTTAACAATATAATCTTTATAATTCAAACCAACATGAGAAAATGCTATTTGAGCAAATTTTTCAACTGAATGTTCTATTCCGGTACCAATAACAAAATCATCAGGGGATTCTTGTTGAAGCATTAACCACATAGCTTCAACATAATCTTTAGCGTAACCCCAATCTCTTTTTGATTTTATGTTTCCCAATTTTAATTTCTTTTGAAGTCCTTTCTTAATTCTTGCTACTGAATGTGTGATTTTTCTTGTTACAAATTCAAACCCTCTTTTGGGAGACTCATGGTTAAAAAGTATACCACTTGAAGCATGTAAGCTATAAGCTTCTCTATAATTTCGTGTTAATTCAAATCCTGTCACTTTAGAAATGCCATATGCAGATCTCGGATGAAATTGCGTTTTTTCATTTTGAGGAATCCTTTCTACTTTTCCAAACATTTCAGATGAGGCTGCAAAATAGAATTTTACGCTCTTTCCAACTTCTTTTAAAGATGCTAATACATGATGTGTTCCATTTATATTGGTGTTTAAGGTAGAAAATTCATCTTCAAAAGAGTGACTTACATAACTCTGTGCAGCTAAATGATAAACTTCATCAGGATATATTTTATGAATGATTTTAAATATACTTGCAAAACTTTCTAATGAAGCTGCGTGAATTTTTATATTGTCTAATAAATTTTTTATTCTCCAGAGCCGATGATTTTCATCCTCTAGGGCCACTCTTCTAACAATACCGTGAACTTCATAGCCTTTTTCTAGTAATAATTCTGCTAAATATGAGCCATCTTGTCCAGTTATTCCTGTAATTAGGGCTTTTTTTGGTATTTTTTTACTCCTTATTTTTGTTTTATAACCTTGATTTGTATAATTAAAAAGGTTACTAGACTATATTATGTTAAAAAATAAATTAGCAGTTTTAGTAATTTTTGCAACTGGACTTTTAGCAAATACCTATACTTTTGCAGAAAGTGGAGAATCTTACTTAGATGTTAGCTATGGTGTTACAGCCCATACAGTTGATGTTGCTAATGCAACAGGTACTCATACTAGCTCAAATACTACAGTAGATACTGATTCAGAAGGCTATGCAATTATACTCGGTACTTTTCTTACTGATTCAATTTCAGGGGAAGTGTCATATGTTAATTTAGGCTCTACTGAGATAAAAGGTGATGGCGGTAATATCGACTCTTTTACTCTTAATGGAACTGCAAATCCAGTGGATTTCACTGCAGCAGAAACAATTGATAGAGAGATTTCAGGATTTGGATTTGGGGGAGCATTTCATTTAGGTGGCGGAAGTTCTTTTGATGCCGCTATCAGAGGTGGGGCATTGATGTGGGATACATCAGGAACAAAAGCTTCAAACACTACTGCAAATGACTTTGTAAACAATAATCTATTTGATTCAGGAGTTGATCCTTATGTTGGACTTTCTGTAAAATATAAATTTAATATGCTTTCCATTGGACTTGGTTATGACTCTTATGGTTTGAATAGTTGGGACGATGATGCAACTTTAACAAGTTTAAGCCTTGGCGGAGTTTTTTAAAATAATTCAATAATATTACATTTATTTTTTCATTTTAATTAGTTTTTTTTGGTTTAATAAAATTTATGCAAAAAAAAGCATTTAGAAAAGAAACAAATTTATATTTAAATTTCTTTACAAATTTTATATTTTTAATAACAATAGCTTTATCAATCCTATTTATTTTTTATGCAGTTTACAAAATTTATCAGCGAGGTGGTTTAGAACAAAGCTCATTTCACATTTATTTTATTTTTTTTACTTTAATTTTTATTTTTATAAATGTTTGGCTCATAAGAACAAAAAATAATCTTAAAATATATTTTTCACTAGTAATTTTTTCAATAGGCTTTTCATTATATTCTTTTGAATTGTATATGAGTTTTTACGGAGGTCAATATTCTAAAATACCACATTGGCCTACAGAAAGATTAGCAAAAGCAAAAGAAAATAATTTGAATTTTGATACTCGTACGAAATCAGAAGTTATAGAAGATTTTAAAAATGATAATATTACTATTTATCCTGAGATCCATCCTTTGGTTTTTTTAGGTAATTCTGACTTATCATATGGCATTCAATTTAATGGTAAAAAAATATTCCCTTTGGGAGGCGTATCTAGAAGTAAAACGATTTCGTGCAATGAACAAGGTAGTTGGTTAATTTATGATACTGATAAGTTTGGATTCAATAATCCAAAAGAAGCATATTTAAAAAATTTTGTTGATATTGTTGTTTTTGGTGATTCTTTTGCAAAAGGATGGTGTGTAGAAAGCAATGAAAATGTTGCAGCAAATCTTAGAAAAAATAATTTAAATGTTTTAAATTATGGAATAGCTGGTTCAGGCCCTTTAATTCAATATGCCGCATTTAAAGAGTATATAGAACCAATTAAACCAAAAATTGTAATTTGGTTTTATTTCATGAATGATTTGTATGATATGACTGATGAAATAAAATCTCCCTTGTTAATTAATTACCTCAATGAAGAAAATTATAATCAAGAATTAAAAAGTAATCAAAATTTTATTGATTCATCTCTTAAAAAATTTATTCAAGAAGAATTAAATCAATATAAAAAAAATATAGAAGATTCTTCCCAACAGCAATTATTTCTTGACATAATTAAACTTTCAAAAACTAGAGGTGTTCTAAATTTAATTCCTAACTCTTCGTCAAATAGTGATATTTTTGAAATATATTTTAAAATACTTAAACAGACAAAAACTTCAGTAGATAGTTGGGGTGGTGAATTATATGTAATCAATCTTCCCTCAATATATCATGTGGATAAAGAAAATTTTTACAAAAATATCCCAATAGAATTAAAAGAAGACTTATACAAAAAACAGATTGAAAGTGCCGTTGAATCATTGGATATTTCTTATATAGATATGCAAACTGAAGTATTTGATAAGTATTCTGACCCTCTTTCTTTATTTCCATTTAAGTTATGGGGTCATTATAACGAAATTGGATATCAATTAATAAGTAATGCAATTTTTACAAGACTTAACAAAGATAATAAGTTAGTTAAAAAAAAGGAGAATTAAATGTTTGCAAAAAGAATGGAAATTCTAAGAAAAAAAATTGCTGATAATAATATTGATGCAGCAATTATTACTGATGATGATAGTGTGTATTATTATACAGGTTATTATGATTATCTTCATATGGAATTTGCTCGACCAACAATTTTGATTATTCCAAAAAATGATAAAAGTTTGTTAATAACTCCGACAGTGGATATGGCTTTAGCTGATGACGCTACAATTGAAAATTTAGAAGCTTGGAATGATGGTGTCGGAAATGAATGGAGAGAACATATTCCAAATATCTTAAAAAATAAAAACAAAATAGGCATAGAAGAAAATCATATGCCTCCGATAGTTCGTAAATATGTTGACTCAATTGTTGATAAAGAAAATATAAAGAATGTAACTCCAATAATCTCAGAAATGAGAATGATAAAATCTGAAGAAGAATTAAAAATAGCACGTTTTGCTGGACAAGTAGGAGTATCTATGATGCAGGCTGCGCGGGATACTATAGGTGATGGAGTTCCTGAATATGAAATAGCAATCGCTGCGTCTAATGCAGGAACTAGAAAAGCATCTGAAATTTTAAATAATCATTACAAAGGAAGCAGAATGTCTCCTTTGATTCATTTTTTACACATTATGGCATCAGGTGAACATATAACAACAACTCATCATAGAGCATCTACAAGAGTATTAAAATGGGCAGAACCAATGTATTTATGTTTTTGTGGAATGACTAATTTTCATCGTTTTAAACTTGGTTTTGATAGACTTTTTTTTGTTGGTGAAATAAAAGAAAAATCTTGGGAAAGAGCTTATGAAGTTGCAATAGAAAGTCAAGCAGCTGCTCTTAAAATGCTTAAACCCGGTGTCGCTGCTGAAGAAGTCCATGCAGCTTATGCTCAAACAATACAAAACGCTGGGTATGATTATCCATTATTTAGGTGTGGGCGAGGTGTCGGATTTAGTTTTTTAGAAGAGCCTCAACTAGTTAGCGGAAACAAAACAATTTTGAAACCTGGAATGGTTTTTGCAGTAGATGGATCAACAAGTTCAAAAAGTTTTAGATCACAAGTAGGAGATAGTTTTATAGTAACTGAAGACGGGTATGAAGCAATAACTCCTTTTCCAAAAAAATTAGAAGATTCTATAGTAAATTAGTGTTAAGCTAATTTTATGGGAAATTTTTGTGAATAAAAATAAAAACATAGAATTTGATAACGGAAGGCATTCAAGAGCAAAGATTGGCTTCATTTTAATGTCTACTGATTTAGCTGGAGAGTCAGACTTTTTTGAAATGGCGCCCAAAGATGTCGGTATTCATATTACTAGACTTAAAACAGAAGATTATACAACAGTAAAGACTCTTTCAGATCATATAAATTATATGGCTGATGCAGCTTCAAGAATTCAACCTGATACCAAGCCAAACGTGATCAGTTACAGTTGCACCTCTGGTTCGATAGTAATTGGAGAAGAAAAAGTTATGAATGAAATCAAAAAGGGAGCACCTTATTCAATACCAATGACTCTTGTTACAGGCGTAGTAGATGCTCTCAAGGAACTTAAAATAAAAAAATTAGTTGTTGGAACACCATATCTGGATGAAATCAATATAATGGAATCAAAGTTTTTAGAAGAAAAGGGTTTTGAAGTTCTTAATATTCATGGTTTGAATTTAGAAACAGGAGTTTCATTTGGTAAGGTTACACCTAATTATTGGAAAAAATTTGCATTAGAAATAGACTCCTCTGAAGCTGAAGCAATATTTTTGAGTTGTGGCGGAATTAGATCATTGGAAGTTATAGAAGAAATTGAACAAATATCTCAAAAACCTGTTATTACCAGTAATCAAGCTCAAATGTGGAGCTGTCTTAGAAGAGCGGGGATCAATGATAAGATTAAAGGATTTGGAAAAATATTTTCTAGGAAAGGAAGTTTTCTCTAAAAAAAATAATTGTTAAAATAAAAATAATCAAATAAAGATAAAGAATGACAAGATTTAACGCATGGAATGTAATTAAGAACGGTTTCCTTAGAAAACCTAAATGGGATAGACAATGGAGAGATCCTGAGCCAAAAAAAGAATATGATATAATAATAGTAGGTGCCGGATTGCACGGACTTGCAACAGCTTTTTATTTAGCTAAAAACCATAATATTAAAAATGTAGCTGTTCTTGAAAAGGGATGGTTGGGTGGAGGTAATGCTGGAAGAAATACTACTATAATAAGATCTAATTATATGATGCCAGGCAATAGAGAATTCTATGAGCATTCTCTTAAATTATGGGAAAATTTAAGCCATGAATTAAATTATAATGTAATGTTTAGTCAAAGATCACATGTAAATTTATTCCATTCACCTGGTGCCAGAGATTCTAATGCTAGAAGATATAACACAATGTTATTGCATGGAAGTGATGCAGAATTTTGGAGTCTTGAAAAATTAAAAAAAAATATTCCTCATTTGAATTATGGTCCTAATTCACGTTTTCCTATTATGGGAGCGGCAGTTCAAAAAAGAGCTGGAACTGCTAGACATGACGCTGTTGCTTGGGGTTATGCAAGAGCTGCTGATAAATATGGAATAGATATAATACAAAATTGTGAGGTATTAGGTGTTAATAGAATAGAAAGCAATATTAAAAGCTTAATTACATCAAGAGGTGAGATTAAATGTAATAAAGTAGGATTTGCTGTTGCAGGAAACACTTCAAGATTATGGAAAATGACAGGTTTGAATTCTTTACCGATTGAAAGCCATAAATTACAAGCTTTTGTTTCAGAACCTTTAAAACCATTACTTGATCAAGTTGTTGTTTTTGGAGTTGGTGGTGCCCATTTCTATATTTCTCAATCAGATAAAGGAGGAATGGTTTTTGGCGGCGATATTGATTGGTATAAATCTTATGCACAAAAAGGAAACTTACCAATAGTGCAAGATGTTTCAGAAGCAGCAATGTCAGTTATGCCATGCCTAGGAAGAGTGCGTTTATTACGACATTGGTCTGGAATAATGGATATGAGTATGGATGGTTCTTTTTTTATTTGTAAAACACCTATAGATAACTTGTATCTCAATGCAGGATGGAATTATGGGGGGTTTAAAACTACCCCTGCTTCAGGATGGCATTTTGCAGATTTAATTGCAA
>MDTE01124033.1_pt1 | contig 11879 bp, 7 predicted proteins | sample 811231 | NCBI WGS metagenome assembly MDTE01 (sample SAMN05326651, study PRJNA326480) | marine metagenome | isolation source: seawater | place: Indian Ocean: Red Sea | collected 2010
AGGAGGACGATCAATATATGATTTGGCATCAAAAAGAGAAATTCCTATACCAGTTTTTGCAGAAATGGGAAGTACAAATCCAATAATAATTTTTCCAGATAAAATTAAAAATGACTTTAAGAATTTAGCATCAAAATTTGCACAATCAATTACAGTTGGATCTGGACAATTTTGTACAAATCCTGGAATAATAATATCTACTAAAGGAGATGGAATGGATAAATTTATTGAATCTTTATCATCTGAATTAAATGATATTGAGCCTTCATGTATGTTGCATCCTAATATTTTTTCGACTTATAAATCAAATGCACAAGTAGCAACATCTGATGAAGATGTTGAGATATTGTTTAATTCTGACGATGATAATAAGGAAAACTATCCTAAACATATAATAGCTAGTGTTGACTCAGAAAATTTTATTAAAAACCAAAAATTACATCACGAAATTTTTGGACCTTTTTCTTTAATTATACAATGCGAGAATCTTGATGATCTAAGAGAGGTAATTAAGTCTATTCAGGGTCAACTCACAGGTACCATTATTGGAGAAAAAGATGAAATCCAAGATAATCATGATATTATAGATTTACTTGGTTCTAGAGTTGGAAGAATAATTTTTGATGGAGTTCCTACTGGTGTAGAAGTATGTTCTTCAATGCTTCATGGAGGACCATATCCAGCCACAACAGATAGTAGATATACAGCTGTTGGAATTCATTCTATAAAAAGGTGGGTAAGACCATTTAGTTTTCAAGATTTCCCAGATGCTGCACTTCCAGATGAACTAAAAAACGATAATCCTTTAAATATAAAGCGTAATATAAATGGAGTTATAACTAGAAAAGGAGATTGTCGTTTTGAAAAATAAAATTTAATATGAATTTCTTTAGAATTGTTACAATAATTTTTGTTTTAATATCTATACAATCTTGCGATAAATATAGGAATAATAAAAATTCAAATAGTTTAAATACAATAATTGATACTTATCAAAATCATAAAGGATATGATTCAAAAAAACACCCATTAGGTTTAGTTACAAAAGAATACTATAAAAAGGAGGCAGATTTTGCTAATGAGCTATTAACTAATTTATCCTCAATTGATACATTCTATTTAAATGAAAATGATAAAATATCATTTAAATTATTAAGCTTTAAACTTCAGGATATTATTGATTATTATAATTATGAAAGATATTTAAATCCTTTATTGTCTGATGCTGGGTTTCATAGTAGTTTCGGTTATATGGTTAGGCCTCTTTATAATTATAAACAAGTAAAAAATTATATTAAAAAATTAAATGCAATTCCAGATTACGTAGATCAACATTTTATTAATATTAGAGATGGATTGGCAAAAGGAGTTTCTCAGCCTTTAATAATATTCAAAGGATATGAATCAACATATAATGATCATATTACTAATAGTTATAAAGACAATTATTTTTATAGTCCATTTGAGAATTTGCCTGATGATTTAACTGAAAATCAAATTGATTCCATCTTATATGAAGGTCAAAAAGCAATTGAAGAATCAGTGATACCTGAATTTAAAAGGATTAAAGAATTTTTTGAAACAGAGTATTTTCCTAATACTAGAACTACAATAGGAATTTCTAATATTCCTAATGGATTGGATTATTACCAAAATAGAATTAATTATTATACAACCAGTACTAGCTATAATGCTGATATTATTCATAAAATTGGTTTGAAAGAGGTTAGTAGAATTAGAAAAGAAATGGAAAAAATAATTTCTAATTTGAAATTCAGTGGTAGCTTTGATGAGTTTTTCAAATTTTTGAGGACAGATGAAAGATTTTATGCTAAAACTCCTAGAGAACTCTTAATGTTTGCAAGAGATATTTCAAAAAGAATAGATGCCAAACTTCCAAAGTTTTTCAAAACGCTACCAAGAAAACCATATGGAGTTGCACCAGTGCCTGATGCAATTGCTCCAAAATATACAGGGGGCAGATATGTTGGGACATCTAAAAACAGTACAGAACCAGGATATTATTGGGTGAACACCTATGATCTCAAAAGTAGAACTTTATATACAATCCCTGCATTAACAGCTCATGAAGGGGTACCTGGTCATCATTTACAAGGCTCTCTAAACAATGAATTAGGTGATAGTATTCCAAGCTTTAGAAGAAATTTATATTTATCTGCATATGGTGAAGGTTGGGGGTTATATAGTGAGTTTTTGGCTGATGATATGGAGATTTATACAACTGAATATGAACAATTTGGAAAATTAACATATGAAATGTGGAGAGCTTGTAGACTTGTTGTAGATACTGGAATTCATGCTATGGGATGGAGTAGGGAAGAAGCTGTAGAATATATGTCAAAAAATACTGCATTATCTCTTCATGAAATAAATACTGAAGTAGATAGATACATCTCATGGCCTGGTCAAGCATTATCATATAAAATTGGTGAAATTAAAATACGTGAATTAAGAACAAAAGCTAAAGATATTCTTGGAAATAAATTTGATATAAGAGATTTCCATGAAGTTATTTTGTCCCAAGGGACTGTTACTTTATCCATTTTGGAAGAAAGGATTAACAATTATATAAATAAAACTAAGGATGAACAGAACTAGTTTTAGTTGTATTGATGGTCATACTTGTGGAAATCCTGTCAGATTAGTTGTTGATGGAGCACCAGTTTTAGAAGGTAAGGATATGAGTGAAAAAAGACAGTTTTTCATAAATAATTTTGATTGGATTAGAAAAGGATTAATGTTTGAGCCAAAAGGCCATGATATGATGAGTGGAGCTATTATTTATCCTCCTCATAATCCTGAAAATGATTTTAGTATTTTGTTTATAGAAACTTCAGGATGTTTGCCAATGTGCGGTCATGGAACTATTGGCGCCGTTACAATAGCAATTGAAGAAAATATAGTTATACCAAAAAAAAATGGTTTATTAAAGATTGAAACACCTGCAGGAACTATAGAAATAATTTATTGCAAAAAAAATGACAAGGTCGAATGGGTTGAGCTTACAAATGTTGAAAGTTATTTGTGTTCTGAAAACTTATCTATAGTCTCTAGTGATTTGGGAGAAATACATTTTGATGTTTCGTATGGTGGTAATTTTTATGCTATAATTGACTATCAAAAAAATTTTTCTGGAGTTCAAGATTATTCAGCCACTAATATCATCAAATATTCAAATGAAATTAGAAAAAAAATTAATTTAAAATATAAAAACAAATTCATCCATCCCAACGATAGTACTATTAGAGATGTTTCTCACATATTGTGGGTAGGCGATAAAATTGATCAAAATTCTAGTTCAAGAAATGCGGTTTTTTATGGTGATAAGGCGATTGATAGGTCCCCTTGTGGTACAGGAACATCTGCAAGAATGGCTCAGATGTATTTCAAAGGAAATTTAAAACTTAATGAAGAATTTATTCATGAGAGTTATATTGGTTCTACATTTATCGGCACTATTATAGAGGAATCCAAATTAGGAGCATATAGATGCATTATTCCAAAAATTAAGGGTTGGGCAAGAATTCATGGATATAATAAAATTATAATTGATAAGGATGATCCTTATGCCTATGGATTTCAAGTTATATAGTTATGTCTAAAAATGTTGCTATAATAGGTGGAGGAATTGTTGGATTGTGTTCCGCATATTTTCTTGTAAAAGATGGTCATAATGTTACTATCATTGATAAATCAAATTTAAATTCAGGCGCTTCATACATAAATGCTGGATATTTATGTCCAGGACATGTTGTCCCATTGGCGGCGCCTGGTGTAATAAAACAAGGGATAAAATGGATGTTTAATTCTGCAAGTCCATTGTACATTCAACCTAGAATTGATTTAGATTTTTTAAAATGGATATATGCTTTTAATAAATCTTGTACAAACAAAAATGTAAACAAATCAATACCTGCAATAATAAGCCTTTCAACTTTAAGTCAAGATTTATTTCAAGAAATTAAAGTGAGCAATAATTTTAAATTTTATTATGAAAAGAAAGGACTTTTAATGTTATGTAAAAATGAGAAATCTATGATTCATGAAGAACAGACAGTTAAACTGGCAAGAGAAAATGGTTTAGAAGCGCAAATGATTAATCATTCCGATATAATAAGGCTTGAGCCAAATATAGAAATTGATTCAATTGGAGGAGCATATTTTAAATGTGATCAGCATACAAATCCTAGTGAATTTATGTCTGAAATGAAAGAATTTCTATTAACTAAAGGAGTTAAAATAATTAAGAATGCTTTAGTTCAAGATTTTAAATTGGAAGGAGATAAAATAGTGAATTTATTTATTCAAGATAACCCAATGAAATTTGATGAATATGTATTTGCTGCAGGACCGTGGACAAATTATTTGTGCAAAAAAATAGGAATCAAATTATTGTTGCAGGCAGGTAAAGGATATAGTATGAATATTAAAGATAAAACAAATATATCAATACCTGCTATACTAGTCGAATCAAAATGTGCTGTTACCCCAATGAATGGATTTACTAGATTTTCTGGAACAATGGAGATAGCGTCTATTAATAATTATGTAAGAACAAATAGAGTAAATGCAATTGCAAATTCGGTATCTTCCTATTACCCTAATCTAAAAATTAATGAAGACGTAAGATCTAAAGCTTCTTTTGGATTAAGGGCTATATCAGCTGATGGCCTTCCATATATTGGCAGATCAAATAGAATAAAGAATATTATTATTGCTACCGGTCATAATATGACAGGGTGGAGTATGAGTACTGGAACAGGGAAAATAGTATCCGATTTAATTTCAGAAAAGAAGACAAGTATAGATGTTTCTGCTTATAATCCTGAAAGAAAATTTTAGTAGAATTATATATTCATTGCATCTTCTTTCAAAACTTTTTTCATAAAGTAAATTAATGTATCTACATTTTTTTTACTAAATATTAATGGTGGCTTAATTTTAATTACATTTTTATCAATACCATCAGAACTCATCAGAACTCCATATTCTTTCATTCTATTTACTAGATAATTTGCATGTTTTGGTAACGGAATTAGTTCTTTAGTTGTAAGCTCAAATCCTATAAATAAGCCTTTACCTCTTACATCAGATATAATATTAAATTCTTTACTAAGTTTTATTAATTCAGAATTAATGTATTTACCTACTGCCTTAGCATTTTTTTGAAGTTTATTTTTCTTCAGTTCATCTAGAACAGAAATTGCTATAGCACACGATACAGGATTTCCTCCAAACGAACTAAAAAACTCCATACCATTGTCAAATTTATTTGCAATTTCTTTTGAACAAATAACAGCGCCAATTGGATGTCCATTTCCCATAGGTTTCCCTAGAGTAACTATATCAGGTACTACATTATGTAATTCAAATCCCCAAAATTTTTCACCTACTCTTCCAAAACCAGTTTGTATTTCATCACAAACTAATAGGCCTTTATTTTTTTTTATAATTTGATATGTTTTTTTTAGAAAATTATCTGGTAGTTCAATTTGTCCCCCACAACTAATAATAGGTTCTACAATCATGCCCGCTATTGATTTACCTTTTGATTTAATTTTCTTTATTTTTTCATATACTTCATTAACGTATTTTTCAGATGATTTTTCTCCTCTATATTTACCTCTGAAAGAATCAGGAATAGGAATTGAATGAACATGTTTTGACTCCCCTTTGCCACCTTGTCCCATATATTTGTAATTACTTATTTCAATAGTACTGTTAGTACTGCCATGATAGCCTCCTTCAAATACTATCATATCATCTTGAGAAGTATAGTTTTTCATTAGTCGAATTGCAAGTTCATTTGCTTCACTTCCTGAATTGACAAAATATATTTTACATAGTTTTTGTGGAAATTTTTTAAGTATTTTCTGGCTTAGTTTAATTATATTAGGATGTAGATATCTTGTATTTGTATTAAGTATTCCCATTTGTTTTTGACCAGCATTAACAACATGTATATTTTCGTGACCAACATGAGCAATATTATTTACTGTATCAAGATACTTTCTGCCATCTTCATCTATTAAATATTGACCAATCCCTCTAACAATTTTTATTGGCTTTTTATAGCTTAAACTTAAATTTTTTGCTAGATATTTGTGTCTAAACTTTATAATTTTCTCATTAGAAAATTTATTACTTGTTTTAAGATTTCTGGATTTAAATATCTTATTAGGATCAGGACAAATACTGGCCCAAATATTTTTCTCATTATCATAACACACACCAGGAAAATCTTTTTTATATTCTAACAAGCTTAACATCAGCTGAAAATGTAGATGTGGCGACCAGTTACCGTTCTCATAATAGTCTCCTAAAACACCAATTTTAGACCCTTTTTTAATTTTATCTCCAATTTTTATTTTTAATTTTTTAATGTTACACAGATGACCATATAAACTATAAAATTTTATTTTTTTTATTTTATGCTCTAGAATAACAAGTCCTCCATATCCTTTTTCAGAATTATTATTTGTTTTAACAATAACTACACCATCCATAAAAGCATGTATTGGTGTTTTCTTATCTAACCATAAATCTATTCCAAGATGAATTGTTCTATTTTCAATTCCATTATTCCCAATCCTACTATAGTTATTTGAATTATATAAAATTCTTGCCTCTAGATATCCCCCTGCAATAATTGATTTGTCGTTTAATTTTTCTATCCATTTGATTTTATTTTCAAATAATTTATTGTTTTCAATTATTTTGTTTTCTAGCCAATTGCTAGAAGCACTAAGATCGATATTAAGAAACTCCCTTTTATTAATAGTAGGAAAAATGTCACTTAATTTAAATGATATGTTTTTTGCTAATTCATTAAACTTTTTCTCATTTGGATGTGCTGTATAACCACATGCTTCTCTATATGAAAATGTTGCAAAATCCTTATTAACATTGCCCCATTTTTTAATTAAATCAATTACTTGATTTTCACTTATTGTGAGGTAATTATTTTCTTTATTATGAATTTTGTTTATAGATGATTTTGTTATAGAAATTGTAAGCCTCATTGCTATTGCTATGTATAGAAATTCTAGTTCATTTTCTTTAAGTTTAAAAACAGAATTATATCCTTTAATTACATGTGTGCTAGCTTCAAGTGGGTTCTCACAGTCCATCATTGCATAGACACATGTCACAGCAGCATCATTTATTATTTGAGAATTTATTGAATCTCCAAAATCAACAATTCCATTAATTTTAGGTTTATAAAAACTATTGGATACAATTATATTATTATCGTTTACATCATTATGTATAAATGATTTTCTTAAATTTAAAAATTCAGATAAATTTTTCTTGAATTGACTTTGAAAAGATTTTATTATTTTTTTTTCATTACTTCCTTTAATATATTTCAAATATTCTTTTGTCCATAATGAATTTGAAATATCCCACTGCATTTCCTTGTCATTATAATTGCTTTTGAAATTTCTTAGATTCTTTGTAATTAGCGCAGCTTCTTTCCCTAATTCAAATCTAATTTTATTATTTATTGGATTTACTTTGGACCATAACCTGCCTTTTATCCAGGAGTTAATTCTAAAGTATCTTTTATTATTTTCATTATCTATATACATGCAATATCTCTTCCTATTTTTGGAAAGGATATTTTCAGGAGTTTTTAATTCAGTTTTGTTTGATAAATAGTCTAATAATCTTGTTTGAAAAACAACAAAATTTAATTTAGTTTTTTTTGGATAAAATTTTAGATAATATTTTTCTTTGTTTTTTGTTAGTAGTCTAAAATTTAAATCTTTTTCTCCATCTAATCTCCTTATACTGCAATCAAATCCATAATTCTTATAAACTAAATTTTTAATTTCTTTATTCGATAGATTAAAATTAGAATTTGCATTATTTGACATATAGTAAAAATACAAAAAGACTATGTACTTTTTAATCATATGAATAATCTAAATATTCAAAGTATTGTTTATATTAGCACATCAATTAGCGGGCGTGGTGGAATTGGTAGACACGCTAGACTTAGGATCTAGTGCCGCAAGGTGTGAGAGTTCGAGTCTCTCCGCCCGCACAATAGCTTATCCATTATAGTATTTTAATGAATTCAGTTAATGATCTTATAGCAGTTTTAACTTTACAAGAAGAGGAAGACTACTATTTAGGAATAAGTAAAACAGTAGGGAGTAAAAATGTTTTTGGTGGTCAGGTTTTAGCTCAGTCATTAAACGCAGCTTATAAAACAATCAACAATAGAAAATTACATTCACTGCATTCTTATTTTCTTGAAAGAGGTAATTTAAATTTGCCAATAAAATATTATGTAGATCAAATAAGAGATGGAGGAAGCTTTTCAACTAGAAGAGTGACAGCAAAACAAAATAATACTACAATTTTTATTTTGGCAGCTTCTTTTCATAAAGAGGAAAAGGGCTATGACCATTTTATTAAATTTGATAAGGAAGTAAAGGATCCCGAAGACCTTTTAAGCTGGAGTCAGCTATATAAAAAATACAGTTTTTTAATGCCAGAAAAATTAAGAAACTTTTTAGAAATTGAGAGGCCAATAGAATTTAAACCAACCAAAATGCCAAAATTAATTTATAAAAAAGCATTACCTCCAAATTATAACCTATGGTTTAAGTTAAAAGGAGAAATACCAAATCTATCTCTTAAATTAAAGCAGCAGATTCTGACTTATATATCAGATTACAATCTATTAAGAGCGGCATTAAACCCACATTTACATAAAACTAAATTTGCTAATACCATGACTGCTAGTTTGGATCATGCTATGTGGTTTTATAGAGATTTTGATTTTAATGATTGGTTGTTTTACTCAATTGAGAGTCCTAGTGCTTCAAATGCAAGGGGAATGACAAGAGGACACATATATACTAGAGAAGGTATATTGATAGCATCTGTCGCTCAAGAAGGATTGATAAGGCCGATAGATAAAAAATAATTTTAATTTTTTACTTTTATTTTATGTCTGAGGAAACTTATATCGCTAGTAATTTCAAAGAATTCCCTGATCGGTTTGATGTAACTTGGTCTTCACCCAGTAACATTGCTTTAATTAAATATTGGGGTAAAAATAAAAACCAAACTCCCAAGAATACATCAATAAGTTTCACTTTAAGTAATTCTAGGACAATTACAATTGTTGAATTTACTAAAAAAGTATCCCACACAACAAAAATAAAATTTGATGTTTATTATGAGAATAAGAAAATGGATTCGTTTAGGGAGAAAATAGATATTTTTTTAAATAAAATTTTAAAATATTGTAGTTATTTAAATCAATATAATTTAAAAATTATAACTAATAATACTTTTCCTCATAGTAGCGGAATTGCTTCTTCAGCTAGCGGAATGAGTGCGTTAGCTTTATGTATAATGTCTTTAGAAAGGAAACTTAATGCTAATATAGATTATCATTTTTTTCATGAAAAAGCTTCATTTCTTTCTAGAATAGGTTCTGGCAGTGCATGTAGAAGTATATATGGAGGAATTAATGTTTGGGGTAAACATAAAAATATTGAAGGAAGCACAGATTTGTATTCAATTAAATACCCTTATGATATATCTGATAAATTTAGAGATTATAATGACACTATTTTGTTGGTAGACACAGAGACCAAGCAAGTTTCTAGCTCTGATGGACATCAATTAATGAATAAACATACTTATGCAGATAGTAGATATGAAATAGCCCAAAATAATGTGAATAAATTAAAATCTATTTTAAAAAATGGAGATCTAAATTCCTTCGCAGATTTAATTGAAGAGGAAGCGATGATGCTTCATGCATTAATGATGACAAGTAATCCATCATATGTATTAATTAAGCCTGATACTTTAAATATTATTAATAGCATAAAAAATTATAGAGAAATATCTAAAATACCTGTTTGTTTTACTTTAGATGCTGGTGCAAATGTCCATTTCTTATTTCCAAAAAAAGATATGAATCAGGTTAAATTATTTATAGAAAATGAATTAAAGAGATTTTGCAAAGATCAGGCATATATAATAGATAAAATGGGATTAGGGCCTTTACAATTATAATTTTATAATATATTTGTTATATGAAAGGACCATTATTTTACTCTAAAATATTACTATTTGGAGAATATGGAATCATTGAGGATTCTAAAGGATTATCTATTCCTTATAATTTTTATAAAGGGACACTAAAGATTCCAAATAAGGTAAATTCTATATCTATTTCTTCAAACAATATTCTTAAAAAGTTTTCAAAGTACTTAAAATCAAAAAAAATAAAATTAGACTTAATCAAATTTAATTCTGACCTCAATAAGGGTTTGTATTTTGATTCTTCTATTCCTAAAGGATATGGAATAGGAAGTAGTGGAGCATTAGTAGCTGCTGTATATGATAAATATGCGTTTGAAAAAATTACTGTTTTAGAAAATTTAACTCAAGAAAAATTACTAAAATTAAAAAAAATATTTTCTGCTATGGAGTCTTTTTTCCATGGAAAATCATCAGGTTTAGATCCTTTAAATAGCTATCTAAGTATTCCAATTTTAATTAATTCAAAAAAAGATATAAAAGTAACAGGAATTCCATCACAAAAAACTAAGGGTGATGGGGCTGTTTTTTTAATGGATAGTGGAAAAATTGGAACTACTGCTCCAATGGTTAGTATTTTTATGGATAAAATGAAAAAGGATGGCTTTAGAAAAATCATTAATGAAAAATTCATTAAGCACACAAATTTATGTGTTGATGATTTTCTTAAAGGTGATTTAAAATCTCTATTTGATAATACTAAAAAATTATCGAAAATAGTATTAGATAACTTTAAACCTATGATACCAAAAGAATTTCATGGTGTATGGAAAAAGGGAATTGAAAATAATTCATATTTTTTAAAATTATGTGGTTCAGGTGGAGGAGGCTACATATTAGGATTTACAGAAAATTTTAAAGAAGCAAAAAAACAATTAAGAGGTCATAAGTTAGAAGTCGTATATTATTTCTAATTCATGTTTAATATTGAAATCAACCTTATATAAATTCTTCAGTTTGTTTTCAATTATAAGAATTTATAATATTCTTATAATAGTAACAGCTCAGTATTTAACCTCAATTTTTATTTTATCTCCCAGTACAGATACTCTGGATATAATATTAGATCCATACTTATTTTTAATAATATTATGTTCCTCTATTGCAATTGGTTCTGGCTATATAATTAATAATTTTTATGATGAAGAAAAAGATATTATTAATAGGCCTATAAAACATAATATTGATAAAACTATTAAAAAAAATACTAAGCTTAAATTTTATTTTTTCTTAAATTTTGTTGTAATTGGGCTGGCTTTTTTCATTTCATATAGAGCCATAATATTTTTTTCTTTATATATATTTTTTTTATGGTTATATTCTCATAAACTAAAAAGAATTTTATTTATAGGTAATTTGTTTTCTGCAATTTTAACAGTTACACCTTTTTTTGCTATACTTCTGTATTATAAGAACATAGATCTAATAATAGTTGCATATGCCTCTTTTTTATTCTTTATCATTTTATTGAAAGATATAACAAAAGATTTAAAAAATTTAGTTGGAGATTTTAGTTTAAATTATCGAACGATACCTGTGGTGTTTGGTGAAAAATTTACAAAGCTTGTAATAATATTAATCGCACTAGTAAATATAGTTTTGGTTTTAAATTTATATTTAAATTTTAATCGAGGATTAATGGAGATATTTTATTTTTTATCAATAATAACTTTATTTTTATTTGTGATAAAATTGTATAAATCATCAAATATTCATGATTATTTATTTCTTCATAATATTTTAAGATTTATTATAACAATAGGAATAATATCTATTTTTCTTAC
>MDTE01131762.1_pt1 | contig 11879 bp, 13 predicted proteins | sample 811231 | NCBI WGS metagenome assembly MDTE01 (sample SAMN05326651, study PRJNA326480) | marine metagenome | isolation source: seawater | place: Indian Ocean: Red Sea | collected 2010
AATAGTCTTGTGAATACCAATCAAATATCCGGATATAAAACAGTCCAATGGAATGCCACCAATAACCAAGGCATACCTGTATCGGCCGGGGTATATATTTATATGATTGATGCTGGTAAATACAGGCAGGTAAAAAAAATGATATTGCTCAAATAAGTTTAATTTCTTAAACATTCTAAAACTTCACATTCACAGTTTTTTGTTGTTTGTTCTATGATAAGTATATTTTTTTATGAAAAGAAGAAGGTTTATCAAAAATAGTATAATTGGGACACTTGGAATAGGTTTGATGCCAAGTAGATTATTATCATTTAGAAATTGTAATCCTACGTATCCTGATATTTTGGGGCCTTACTGGTCAAATAATCATCCCCAAAGAACTGTTTTAGCAAATTCGTCTGAACCAGGCATACGTATAAATATATCAGGGGTTGTAACTACTAATGATTGCCAGACTCCTATTGAAAATGCAATTGTTGATGTTTGGCATGCAAATGACCAGGGCTGTTATACTATTTTTCAAGAGTGTGAATCAGGAAATCTTGATAATGATCCATATAATTTAAGAGGAATAATGGTCACGGATGAAAACGGGCAATATGCTTTTGAATCAGTATTACCTGGATATTATTCAGGAAGGCCGAGACATTTTCATTATAAAATTACTACTCCTTCTGGATTAGAACTTGTAACTCAATGCTATTTTCAATCTGATCCATTTACAGATGAAGAATGGGAAGATAATCATCCAGGGCTAGTAATAGAACTAGAGGAAACAGGAATTGGGCTAACTGGAATTTTCGATATTGTAATGGATGAAGAGGTTCAAGATGTTAATATTGATAAAAATGCTCCTACATTACCTGAGGAATTCACTGTCGAAATAGCCTACCCAAATCCATTTAATAATGAAATTGCAATTGATTATACAATCTATATTTCGGGTTATGTTGAAATTACTATTTATGATATATTGGGGAAATGGGTAACAACTTTACTTAAGGAGAATATGAAAAAAGGTAAACATACCATAACTTGGAGAGGGGATGATATGTCTGGAAAATTAGTTGCATCAGGGTCTTATCTAGTACTTGTGAAATTTGGTAATTCAATTCAATCAAGAAAGATTAAATTGGTAAAATAAATAAAAGAAAGGCATGTCAATTTAATCCCACCATCCAGTCGCCTATTACAATGCATTATCTTCAATTTCTTAATTCATAGTTTTACTTTTTTAGTAAAGCTATTTAAGAGGAAACTAATTTATTTGAAAATTGAAAAATGAGATTGGTCAAGAAAAACGATTATTTTAAATTAAATTTCAATCGTTCAACGTTTTCTGATTAAGGTAAAATATTAGATGAGTATAAATTGTATTATTTCAGGTGGAACTGATGGCATTGGTAAGCAGACCGCAATTGAATTGGCTAAAGTAGGTCATAACATAGGCATCATTGGAAGAAATAAAAAAAAGGGAATATCAGTTTTAAAAGAAATTGAAGCTGCTACAGGGAACCAATCCCTTAAATACTTTAATTGTGATTTATCTGTAATCAAAAATATTAAAAAATTAACTGATGAATTAAAAAATGAATACAGTTACATTGATGTATTAATCAATAATGCAGGTGCATATTTTAGCAAACATAAAAAAACTGAAGAAGATCTCGAAAAAACATTTGCTTTGAATCATCTAAGTTATTTTTCATTGACACATCAATTGCTTGATATTTTAGAATCAAACAAGCCCAGTAGAGTAATAAATGTGGCCTCAGGAGCTCACTTTAGGGCGAAATTAGATATTGATGACATACAATTGGTCAAAAAATATAAGGGTTGGACAGCTTATTGTAATTCAAAGTTGATGAATGTTCTCTTTACATACGAAGCTCATAAGAGATATAATGCAAAAAATATTTCTTTCAATTGCCTTCATCCTGGATTTGTGGATACTAGGTTCGGGGATGAAAACAAAGGTTTGGGCAAAAATATGTTGAAAATAGGTAAAAAATTAATTGCTATAGATGTTAAAGAAGGTGCAAAAACAAGTGTATATTTAGCGTCTTCGGAAAAAATAACTAATATAAGTGGGAAGTATTTTTATAAATCAAAAATTAGCAAATCTTCAAAAATTTCTCATTCAGATTTTTATCAGCAAAAGCTTTGGGACTATAGTGAAAATATAATGATGAATTTATTTTAACTAATCAGATAGTTGTAAAGAGATAGGGTTAATGCCAATTTTCATTTCAAGTTAATATTATAATATATAAGATTGATTTTTAAATTTTTTCTTATGCTTAAACAACTAATTTAAGATATGTTTATTCCATTCTTTGCTAAAAAGATTATCTTACTTTTCCCCATTATTGTTTTTTTGTGTTCTTGCTCTTCCAAAATTGATAAGAATTTTCAAATGAAGATTGGTTTTGGATCGTGTCTTCATCAAGATAAATCAATGGCAATATTTGATGCTATAAAAAAGGAAAATTTTGACCTCTTTTTAATGATTGGAGACAATGTTTATGGGGATAGTGAAGAAGAGGACCTTGAGGAATTAAAATCTGCCTATGAAATCCAAAGGCAAAATTTTGAAATGATGAATTTTAAATTCCCTTTTGAGGCAATATGGGACGACCATGATTATGGAATGAATGATGCTGGGGTTGAATATCCTCACAAAGAAAAATCAAAAGACTTATTTTTGAAATTCTGGGATGTGCCTTCAGATGACATTCGAAGATTTCGCGAAGGATTGTATTTTGATCTAATAAAAGATATAAACAATAAAAAACTTCAAATAATATTTCTTGATACTAGAACTTTTAGAGATAGCCTTAAACCTAGTGACAGTGTTGGAGAACCAGGCAAAGAAAGATACATTCCAAACCCAGATAAATCATTAACAATCCTCGGTAATGAACAATGGAGTTGGTTTAAAGAAAAAATAAGTCAGAAAGTTGATTTTAGAATAATTGTTTCCTCAATTCAGGTATTACCAATTGGTCATGGGTGGGAATCCTGGAATAATTTTCCGCTTGAAAGAACAAAGTTGATACAAATGCTTGATAAAGCAAATTTAAATCATACCTTAATTTTATCAGGAGATCGACATAGAGGAGGTATTTATGAAATTAAAACGGAAAGTGGAAAAATAATTTCAGAAGCAACATCTAGTAGTTTAAATCTATCCTTCCCAAATGATGAAGAAAATGGCCCTTTGAGGATTGGAAATACATATATAAAAGAAAATTACGGTGTAATTATGATTGACAGTAAAAATAGACAATTGATAGGGACTATTAGAGATATTAATGGACAAATTGTAAGAAAACTTGTCGTCTCTAACTAAAAACTATGGATTTTTTTGATTTAGTTTATAAAAGGCGTTCAGTAAGGAAGTTTTCTAATGAGAGCATTCCTGAACATGTAATCGTAAAAGCCCTAAAAGCAGGTTTACTAGCAGCTAACTCTTCTAATCTCCAACCCTGGGAATTCTTTTGGGTTAAAGATAGAAAAAATAAAGCTCGTTTAGTGGAGGCATGTTTTTCTCAAAATGCTGCAAAAACAGCCCAAGAACTAATTGTTGCAGTTTCCAGAATTGACACTTGGAAGAGGAATAGAAATCTAATTTTGAATAACTATAATAAAAATGGCCAAACACCCGTAATTGTAAAACAATATTATAACAGGGTAATACCTCTAGCCTACCAGCATGACCGAATTGGAATTTTAGGTGTTATAAAAAAGATCATATCTTTTTTTGTAAATATAGTCGGTATTTTTAAACCAGTCCCCAGAGGTCCTATATTTAGGCATGATGTTTTTGAAATTGTAACAAAAACTACTGCTCTTGCATGTCAGAACTTCATGATGGCATTGGTGGCACAGGGGTATGATTCTTGTCCAATGGAGGGGTTTGATCAGAAAAGAGTTAAAAAAATATTAAACTTAAATAGTCATTCGCATGTGGTAATGGTTTTAGGAGTTGGTAAAGCGGATCCCAAGGGTATATATGGAGAGCGATTTAGAATAGACGATAACCTAGTAATCAAAATAGTATGATTAAGCTTATTTATAAATCAAAAAAGGTTCTCATAAAACTAATGTCACACGATAAGAATTATTGAATGTATTCTAATATTACTTATTACGTTTTAAGAGTGCTTTGGAAAGTCCATCGAGAAGTAGAGTTTTAGACTTAGTTGTTTTTTTTTGCTAACCCACTAATTAAGGATTGGGGGATAATAATTTAGATGAATACAATACTAAAAGAAATAAAAGCAGTTTTGAACAAACGTTTAATTATTTTATTTACGATTTTTTTTGTGGCTACTTTTTTTTTAAAATTTATATTTTTTAAGAATGATTTAGGCTATCGTTATACTGAGTTACAGAAAAGTCATTTTGAAAATGGTAAGTACAAAAGAGATGATATTTTTTGGATGGAACGGAAAACAGAAAATCCTTTAAATGGATTAGTGTATGATTATGCAGAAAATGGTGAAAGAATTGATTTTGGTTATTTAGTTAATGGATATCAAGATGGGGTATGGACATTTTTCCATGATAATGGACAACCCAGTATGGAGAACATTTATAAAAATGGAAAGTTTATCAAAACTACTCATAGGTGGGATATGTATGGCCAATTGATAAATAATGAAGATTAAATGAGCGTAGTTTAGCAGTGATTAGTAAATATGACGAGCAATACAACAGAATTTCCAAATTAGATAAATCAAAGTGGACATCTTTAAAAAAATTGAATGGGTGGAGCCATTACGAAGTAATTAATATCGATAAAAAGCATAATAATATTGAGTTATTTGCAGTCTGCGAAAAAGAAAAACGTGTGGTGGTTAAAAAGGAAGACCTTAAAAATAAAAATCTTTGGTTAAGAGGTTGGAAACACAAGTCTATCATTGATAACAATTCAAGTTTGATTGATCAACTTGCTAAGGGCTCCATTTCGAGGAAACAAGCAGTTAGAGAAGTGCGCCAAAAAGCCAGAAGAAAAGCAGAACAGCGAATGTTAGATATTGATAATGAGAAAAAAGAACTGTTTTAGTTGCAAAAAAGATTTTGGTGTTTTGTATAGGGTGCAGTTTGACCCTTCAAATAAATGGGTCTTTATATGTAAAGACTGTTTGGAAAAGTTAAAACCCGATAATCCTCATTATAGATACGGAGGTACTTGGAAAAAATGAAATTTATAATTAAAAATCATTCCTTTATTGATTGAATTGCATATGAAATCTATTGTCTCAATAGTATTGCCTTTTGGCAGATATAGTGACCCTTATTTTATTTCTAAACCATAATGAAATACCTCTCCGTATATTTTTTTTTGGATTGATAGATGACTTCCAACTTTTTACTTTCCTAAATTAATTTCCATGAACATTTATAAGAGCACATTTTTTTTATTTTTACTTATTGTATGTTGCAGTACGAAAAATTCACAAATTTTTGATAAGGTGGACTCTATAATAAGTTCATCAATAAAAAAAGACGATCCAGGCTTAGGGGTTGGGATCATTAAAAACGGTAAGGTTGTCTATGAAAAATATAGAGGTCTCTCAAATCTCCAACATCAAATTCCTTTTAGTGATATAACTAGATCAAATATAGCCTCTACGGCTAAACAATTTACTGCTTTGATGATATTAGATTTATCATTAAAAGGGAAGCTTAATATAGAAGATGATATAAGAGTTTATTAACCCAACTTATATAATAAAGTCAAAGTAGGAATTAAGATAAGGCATTTAATAAATCATACCAGTGGAGTCCAAGAGTATGCTGAATTATTTGACCAAAAAGGTGATATATGGTGGAAAAAAGTTGGTTTAGATAATGATGAAATTTTAGCATTATTAGAGGAAAACATTAACCTTGAGTTTAATCCTGGAACAAAGTATAGCTATAGTAACTCCAATTATATTATTTTAGCTAAAATTGTTGAAATTATTAGTAAACAGAAATTCACTGATTATTCAAAACTTTTTTTTACAAATTTAGGTATGAAAGAGACCTCATATGTCGAACGCTACATGAAAGTGATACCTAACAGAGCAAATCCATATTCTGATTGGGGTAATGGAGAATGGTGGGAAACTCCGACAGTCACAAAAACAAGTGGAGAGGGTTTTCTATATACTACCCTTAAAGATCAATTATTATATGAAAAAGAGCTTCAGAATTCTAACCTTGAGTTGTTTCGTCTTAGCCAACAACCTATTCCCAGTAGTGAGATGAAAACTTATGGTTTTGGATTAAAACTAGAAAATCGATTTGGAGCAAAAACTATCCATCATGATGGGGTAACTTTTGGCTTTCATTCACAAACTCTTCGCTTTCCGGAACAAAAATTGACAATTTTCATTCTAAGCAATAATGGGAATATAAGTAGCGATTCGATGGCCAATAAAATGCTAAGTTATATCTTATAAAAAATAGATAAAGTAAAGAATGGATTTCATTGAGAATTTTAACTTAATTGAAAAAATATATTTTTTTGAAATCTACGTATCTGTCTCACTCTGGGAGTATGTGAGCTTTCAAAAAAAAACAGGTATCATTCAATACAATATTGAGTATGGTTATTATTCACTCATTCAATGGCTTGCAATTGGAATTGGTTTGATTTTCATTTTTGGAGTAGCAAAAGGATTTCTAGCATTCGGGCTTTGTTTGGTGTTATTACAATACCTTTCCCACTTTACTTTGGGTTTAATTCTAGATCGGATTTCTAAATACAATAAAACGCTTCCATCTTCTATATTTGGATTCAATTTATGGATTTTAGTCATTTATACTTTTCATATTTACAAACATAATAATTAAAACCAAAACTAATTTTAATTCATATGTATTTTTTATTTTTAGAATCAGTTATCTATTTTAAAGAATGTATAAAAAGTTTGATTTTTAGTTTATTTTCTATGACTTTAACTAAAAAGGATTGTTTAATTATCAGAAAAATTATCAATCATAATGTTTTGGTCTTTGACGATGGGTAGATTATATTGTGAAAAATTTAGTATATAGTGATGATTGCTATAAACAATGCACAGTACTTTTCTAAAGTAATGTAAATAAGTATATTTTATCAAGCTAGTATTTGGATTTTAAAAACTATTTATTAACAAAAGATAAATTTTATTTTGTGTTGTTTAGTGGAGACAACCTTATAGCCTGCGGAGGCTGAGAATTGAACAACTTAAAACAACAGCAGGTTTATCATAGGGTTTAGTCCACTGCATACATCATAAAAAAGGTTATGGAAGCTTTTTGCTAAGATATAGATTGAATCAGATAAAAATAGTTTGTTCAAATTGGGAAATTTATTTACATGAAAGTCAACACGTTTATAGATTTTTTTTAAAGTACGGTTTTTATGTAAAGCAAATACAAAAAAATGGGTATGGAGATAATCTTGATAAATATGAAATGATTTTTATGGACGAAACCAAGGGAAATACTTGCTAAAAACCGAGCTCCAAAAATACGGTTCTCATTGTGGTCTTTCAAAAAGATTACAAGCCAAATCTGCAATAATAATTGAAGTGCTTCAAGAATGCTCCAGTGGCTTAAATAAGAGCAAACATAATCAATTAATTGAATTCATGAAACTAAAACTTATTGATCCTGAGAATTTGAGAATCCAAAAAAAAATTAATTATGCCTTAAAGAAATGGAGTGATAAAGATATCTCCAAAATGATCAAATTTATTGGGACCTATTTTCATCTCCTAAATCAAGCAGAATTAGATGAAATCATTGCAATCAATGCTGAAAGAGATAGAATTTCAAATTATAATAATCCTAAAGCTGATAGCATAGCGTTTGCAATTAAATATCTACATGAAAATTCGATAGATTATAAAAGAGCTTTGGAGATAATTAAGTCAATTCATATTAATCCTACTTTTACTGCTCATCCTACTGAAACTAAAAGAAATTCTTTGATAGATAAACAAAGAAGAGTCTTATCTTTGGTTGAAAAACTATTAGATAAAAATATTAATCAAAAAGAAGATCAGGCAATTAGGCTTGAGGTTTTAAGACTTTGTAAACTTATTCTAGGAACGGATGACGTTAGAAATCGTCGCGTTTCTATTAATGAAGAAATAGAAAATGTGATCAAAAATACTATCAATTCTCTATGGCATGCGGTGCCATTATTGGCAGAAGATATGGAGTCTGCATTTGTTCATTTTTATGGTAAAAAAATTGATATCCATGAATTCTTAAGTTTTCAAACTTGGGTTGGAGGCGATAGAGATGGAAATCCAAATGTAACTTTTAAGATTAGTGAATATGCAGTGGTAAGCCTAATAAAGCATCTAATTTTCATGTATAATGAGGATATAGATTTATTGTTTAATGATTATAGTATATCTTTGAGACAACCCAAGAAAGATTGCCCGTTGCATCATTCAATTGAAACAGATTTAAAAAAATCTAATATTTCCAAAGAAATAATTGATAGATATGAATTTGAGCCCATAAGATTAAAATTATTGTTGATAAAAGAAAAACTTAAAGAATACGAACAATCTATTAATCAACGAAAAAACATAAAATTTACGGTTGAAGATTTTCAGATTGATTTAAATCTCATTAAAGACTTTTTAAAAAATTACTCTGGGGATGAATTGTTAGCCAATGGGGATATTCAAAAGTTAATCATAAGGGTAAAGATTTTTGGACTTCACTTTATGAGCCTTGATATTCGACAGCACTCTTCTGTGCATGAAAATGCTGTAGAGGAGATTATATCATCTATTTCTCCGAAATTCAGCTATATAAAAGCAAGCGAACGTGAAAGATGTGAAATTCTAAAAAAATTGATTTTAACGGACATAGTTGGGTTTGATTTTGACTCTAATAATTTATCCAACCAACTCAAAGAGGTATTAGATACCTTTTTATTTATAAAAAATTCAATCATTCTAAACAAAAGAATTATATCATCATACATAATTAGTATGACGGATTCTAAAAGTGATATTTTAGAAGTTCTTTTCCTTAGCAAGATTACTGGAATGGTTAAGTTTAAAAACAAGAAAATCTCATCAAAACTAAAAATAGTACCTCTTTATGAAACTATATCTGATTTAAAGAATGCTCCAAAATTATTGGAGGAACTAATTAATGACGATTTATATAATTCAATTATATGCCATCATTCAAACTTTCAAGAAGTAATGTTTGGTTACTCTGATAGTAATAAAGATGGTGGCTTTGGTATGGCAAATTACAGCCTGAACCAATGTCTCAACCAAGTAGGTGAAATTTTCAGGCACCATAAAATAAATTTTAGGATATTTCACGGTAGAGGAGGTTCAATTAGTCGTGGGGGTGGGAAAAGTAATAAGGCAATACTAAGCCTTCCACCCGTTTCGCATAATGGTAAAATACGCTTTACGGAACAAGGAGAGGTTATCAATTATCGATATGGTTCATATCAAATTGCCAAAAGGCACTTAGAACAAATAACCTGTGCACAAATAATCTCCCTTTCAATACCTGGTAAAAAATCTGAAAATAAAAACATAATTAAAAAAATCATGAAGGAGTCACACCTTCATTACAAAAAAAACATATTATCAAAAAAATGTTGGAATTTCTTTCTCAATGCTACTCCGATAAACTATATCAGTAAAATTCCTATTACTTCTAGACCTGCTTCTAGAAGCAAAATAAAAAGTGAAAACATAGCATTCAAAGATTTACGTGCTATTCCATGGGTTTTTTCGTGGACTCAGCTTCGTTACAATATTAGTGGATGGTTTGGTATGGGGCATGCCCTAGATACAATTAATAACGATACCAAAAATCTAAACGAAATCAAATCCCTATCCAAATCTTCAAAATTTTTCAGTCAATTATTAGATAATATGTCATTTGAGATGGCTAGAATGAGGTTGAATGTATCAAGACTCTATGCTAGGAGTGATAAAGAAAAAGATTTTATTAAGCTTATTGAAAAAGATTATTACCTTGCGGAAGGGGCATATAAAAAAATCACTGGTTATAATTTTCTTTTAGAACGTAATAAGGTTATTTCAGCATTGATAGATTATAGAAATCCATTTACAGATCTATTAAATTATGCACAAATAGAGTTATTAAAACGGAATCAAGATTTTGAAAAACAAACTCAGGAATCCGATGCAATTATTTTTTCATCCATAAATCATCTAGCTGCAGCTATGCAGACATCTGGGTAAATGATTTCAAGCACTTCCAAGAAGGATAAAAAAAATGATTAAATAGAATTTTTTAAAATTCTTTATTATTATCATATAAGGAAAATTAGATAAAAATAGTGCACTCATCATTTATAAAAAGGTATAAGAATTCCAATCTTAATATGATTACTTATAGCAAAAAGTACATATCCACATCATTGATATTTCTTATTTTATCATTGATACTCCATAGTCACTTACATTTCCATGCTTGTCACGGAAACCATAGTACAGCAGTATTCTTTAAAAAAGACAATGGTCATCATTTCTCAAACGAGTGTGATAAATGTTTAACGCAAATTAGTAAAATTGAAACTCATTTAAGTAGTGCAGAAATTTTTGAAAATTCTCCTAGATCTTTCAAATATAAAGCACAAGATAATTCAAACACCTTTTTTCTTTTCAAATTATATAGTAGACCTCCACCAATTTTTTCTGCATAAATAAGAAGTATATAACTACTTCGCTTCGAAGTTTCCTTAGGAAACATAATAAGCCTTAAATCATCAGAAGCTACTTCAGATCATTCTTGACGCAATAAATATTATTGGGAGCTTTTGACATAACTTGCAATTACCAAAATGATTAGCATACAAAATATCACTAAAACATTTATAAACAATACAGCAGTCAATAACTTGTCATTAGAAATCGGAAAAGGCGAAATCTATGGCTTACTTGGTTCTAATGGTGCAGGGAAATCGACAACTATAAATATACTGCTTGGATTTTTAAGACCTGAATCGGGAAAAGCAATTATCAATGATATTGATATTTCGTTGAACTTTATTAAGGCAAGGGAATGCATTGGTTATATATCTGAAAATGTAAGTTTGTATCCCTACCTTACGGGTTTAGAAAACTTAGATTATTTCTGCAAGCTTAATGGAAAAAATTTACTTTTGGATGAGCTTAAACAACTTCTCGAAAAATGTGGATTAGAAAAAGAAGTACACCATAAGCGTATGGAAACGTATTCAAAAGGCATGAGGCAAAAGGTAGGAATAGCTATAGCACTTGCAAAAAAAGCTAAAGTCTACTTACTAGATGAACCTGCAAGTGGCTTGGATCCTCTGGCCAGCAACGAACTTTCATCCTTGCTAAAGAAATTATCTAACGATGGAGCTACAATATTAATGGCTTCACATGATATTTTTAGAGTTCGTGAAACATGTAACCGCATAGGTATTATAAAAAAAGGTAAATTAATTAAAGAAATGGATACCTCTGATGTTTCCACAAGGCAACTTGAGAAGATTTACATCGAATATATTCAGAATTAAATAAAAGTTTATGATTAGCATAATTCTTACCGAATGGAAAATATTTCTTAGGAATAAGCTTTTTACTTATTCAACAATATTTTTTGTTTTTAGTCTATTAATTGTTGTCATTTTAGGAACTGTCCAAAATAAAAATCAGCAAATCTACCGTACTAAAGCTCAGGATCATATCCGCATGCAGTGGGAAAATTTGGAGGAGATGAATCCCCATCGGGCTGCTCATTATGGATCTTATGCTTTTAAACCCTTAAATACACTAAATAGTATGGATAGTGGGGTAGATGATATAACAGGAAATGTAATAAAGCTCGAGGGACATATTCAAAATGAGATT
>MDTE01060547.1_pt1 | contig 11878 bp, 11 predicted proteins | sample 811231 | NCBI WGS metagenome assembly MDTE01 (sample SAMN05326651, study PRJNA326480) | marine metagenome | isolation source: seawater | place: Indian Ocean: Red Sea | collected 2010
ATCGGCGCTGAAGGTCTTGACTTCCGAGTTCGGAATGGGATCGGGTATTACCCCTTCGCAATAATCACCAGGCTCATAGGGTATATATTTAATAAACTTTTTTGTAAATACATAAATTAACTTAAAGATTAAACAAAAATTAATATTTTTTTGGTGGGTGTGATAAGAATTGAACTTATGACCTCTACGATGTCAACGTAGCGTTCTACCACTGAACTACACACCCTATTATAAAATAAATTATACTATTTTTAGGAACTTTCATGAAAATTTAATTTGAATTTAGTATATCACTAAATTGATCAATGAAATTTTGCTTAGTTGGAAGTTTATTCATATTCATCTCTCCCTGTATATTGGAATAATTTTTCATAATGAAATCAATTGTTTCCAAAAGTGAATTTGCATTTCTTTTACTAACGAATATTCCTTTTTTATTTTGGACTATATGCTTTATATCATCAAAAACTATTACGGGTCTAAATCTAGCTAAAGATTCATCAACAACTTTTGGATGGGCTTCCGTAAAAGAAGGTAGAACAGAAATATTATGGTTATCATAAATATTAATTAGTTCAGATGCATTGTATCCATGACCAATATAATTAATTCTTTTGTTATTTATTTTTTTTTCTTCATCTCTTCCAACTATTGAGAGCTCCACGTCATCGTTAATTTGATCAAAGATATTTAGAAGAGAAAATATTCCCTTCTCAACTTTTATTCTACCAACATACAAAAGTCGAGGTTTATCCAATTTAGGTTTTTTAAAGTTTTCTAACCAAAAAGAATTTAACTCTGAAGGGAAAATTGTATGACTTTTTCTTTTAGTAAATAGTCTTTCTTGGCACTTAATAATATTTGTTTTAAAAGTTACAACATTAAACATTACATAATAGATTAACGGACCTAAAAATCCTAATATAGCTTTATACTCTTCGTATCCATCGCTCCTTAAGTAAACAAAAATTTTTTTTCTAAAAATAAATAACAATATATAAGAAAGAAAGGTGTATGGTGTAATTGATATGATTAAATAAGTTGCTTCTTTTTTTTTAAAAGTTTTTAGGATATTAAATAAAAATCCAAAAATATTTGATGACAATTCAATTTTTTCTAAATTTAAATGACGACTTCTTTCTATTTTTGAATTTCTTGCTATGAGGGTCACATTAAAATTTTTGCCAAGATTTTCTGGTATCGTTTTTAAATCAATGTTTTCGCAATGGTAATTATTTTTTATTTGTGAAATTTTTTCGTTATTTATTATTATTAAATCTTTATTAGACATAGTTAGTTATTAAATCATTTATTTTCTTTTCATTTATATTCATTTTAAGAGATTTCTTTAGACGAGAAATATCTGAACATATAGTTTTGGTTTCATCAAAATTAGTTATTTTATATGTAATAATAAATTTTTTATTTATTTTTCTTTCAATAGCTTTAACAATTTCAAGTACAGAATATTTTAATCCAGATCCACAGTTTAAAATGATATTTTTGTTCTGGTTTAAATATTTATAAGTTTTTTCATGTATATTAGAAAGATCTTTAATATGAATAAAATCTCTTTCTGGCGTGCCATCTTTTGTATTAAAATTTTTTCCATTTATATTTATTTTATATTTTTTTCTTTTAATAGCTATTGCAATTACATCAAGTAATGAATTTATTTTTTTTTTAATTTTATAATCAATAATTGAACCCACAACATTAAAATATCTTAGAATTGCGAAACTATTTTCTTTATTCTTAAACTCTTGATGAATTATATTTTCACAAGCTAATTTGGAAAGGCCATAATAGTTTACAGGTTCACAAATATTATCTTCATTAACTTTTTTTTCTGAAACTTTTCCATAAACTGCCGCAGAAGAAGAAAATATCAATTTTGTATTTTTTTTCTTAAACCCAAAACGAACTAAATTTTTTGTTGCCAAAACATTATTATTGAATGATTTTAAAACATTTTTATTAAATTCTTGTACACCAGAAAAAGCCGCAAGATGAATTATTAAATCAAAATTATAATTCTTAAAAAATGATTTAACTTTATTTTCTTTAGTTAAATCCATCTTATAAAAATTTATTTTTTTTTTTATTTCTCTATTTAGTGGTACCGACGTTGATAGATTATCTATAACACTTATTTGATAATTTTTTCCAAGAAAGAAACTTACAAGATTTTGACCAATATATCCCGCTCCACCTGTTATAAGAATTTTCTTGCTATACTTTTTCATGTGCTATTCTATAAGAAATTAAGTAAATAACAAAAAATATAGTGGAATAATATTTACAAAACATACCATCATTCATCATAAAAATAGCTGGAACTGTTAATATAAAGTAAGCTAGGTTTATTAAAATAGATACAGAATAATTACTTTTATATTTGTTGTTATTTTTTTTAAGAAAGATTTTGTAAATTAACATATGTAAATGTTTTTGATCTGGAAATAGTGGTGATTTTCTTTCCCTTAATATTTTTCTAAAGAAAGAGAAAAACACTTCAAAGAATAAATAAAATAATAATATACAAAAATAAAATGGAGATATTTCTGGATTAGCAAAACTTGTCTTAATTGCTGATATTCCAATAAAAGCTCCTAAAAAATAAGAACCACCGTCCCCAAGAAAGACCGTTGCTTTTGGAAAATTGTGTTTTAAAAATATTAATAGAACTAATATTTCACAAAATATAAAAAGCGCCAATTCATTATTACCATTGAAATAATTTATAAAAAGTAGGTTTGCCAAAATTATTAAAGTATGGATGCTCAATAATCCATTATAACCATCAATTAAATTGCTACCGTTAATTACAAACAAAAAACATATACAAGTAAAAAACAACGCAAAGATATCAATTTCTAAAAATCTATTTAAAAAGCTAATACCGGTATTTTCAATATAAAATTTATTAAATAAAACTAAGATAATTAAAAGTAAAACCATAGAAATTAACCTAAATTTTGGTTTAATATTTACTTTTAAGTCATCAGAAAAACCGAGAATAAAGAATAATGTACAAAATGTTAAATAATCATAATAAATGATTTGTTTTGCAAAGAATAAATAAAATGAAAAAATTAAAAATAAAAAAAATATTCCCAGTCCACCAGAAGTTGAGGTTGGAGATACGTGAAAAGCTTGGGGTTTTTTTAATTGATCATCGATGAGTAATTTTAATTTATACTTTTTTATAAAAACTAAAAAGTATTTGTAAAAAAATAGACCAAAACTTATTAAAATAAAAAATAAAATTAAATTATTTAAATCCATATTTTTTTATAGAATTGATTGAAATGCATAATACTGAAAATAAATTTTTAAGAAAGCTTAAATGGTTATAATTTTTATTTATATACCAAATCCAATAAAAATTTCTTATTTTATTACTTTGTAACGAATCTTTTCTTATTCTATATTTTGTTAAATATTCAGGTAAACAGTAAGCATGTTTTATTTTTTTTAGTATTTGACACTTAAAAAAATAATCTTCACAAATTTTAGTGTTTGTAAACTCTATATTACCAATTACCTCTCTTTTTATAATCATTGTGCTTGTGCCAATCGAAGTATTTTTAATAAATTTTTCAAAAGTAAAGTATTTTGGCGCATAAATTTTTTTGTAATCATTTTCCTTACCTTCTGATTTGAAGGCGGTGTAGTTTGTATATGTAAAATCAAACTTATTCTTTATCATGAAGTTTAATTGTTTCGAAAGCTTTTCCTTTTCCCACAAGTCATCAGAATCTACGAAAGCTACATATTCGGACTTGGAATTTTTTAACAAAAGGTTTCTACAAAAGCCTGGCTTCTTATTTTCTTTTAACCATATAATATTTATATTTTGATGATTATTATATTTTTTTAATGTTTCTTTTGTTTTTGTATCAGAATTAGCATCGGCAATATATAATTTCCAATTTTTAAAAGTTTGGTTAATTATAGATTCCAAAGTTTCTTCAAGAAAGGGATAACTATTATAGTTAGGTAATATAATATCAACCGACATCTGATTTAAAAGATTTTTATCCATTTAAGAGATTTGTATAATAAATATTTGATCCCACAAGTAGTATAGATAGGTAAATATAAAGTATCGTTACGTTTTTGTAATTTATAATTAATTTAGTGTTAAAAAAGGTAAAAACCATGAGCAATATTAATGGATCAAAGTATTCTTGAAATATTGGCCAAAGTAATAGAGAAAGAATACACAAATAAGATATTGTTAGAATATCAATAAATCTTTTTTCAACAAAAGTTAGAATTATTATCAAAGATATGAAAAAAGAAAAATAAATAAACAATGCACGAAAAAAATTATCAGCAAATAACATTATTGAAATTTTATGAATTATTCCTTTTCCTATAACTGCCTGTTCATTAAAATCATAAAACAGAATTAGGTAAATGAGATATATTAAAAATAAAAAAATAATATAATAATTAGTTTTTTTTACAAAAAAATCTCTTGTTTGATTTTTCACATTTTCTTTTTTAAATGATAATAAAGGCAAAAAGTAGAAAGCAATTATTGTCATTGCATATCCTACATGAATTAAAAATATTTTATTACCTATCTGTCTACTTTCAGATAATATCTGATCAGGAAGCAATCCTCCCCAAATTGAAATTAGGTATATATATGGAAGGGAAAAAATAAGATAATAAAAAAAACATAATAGCTTTAATTTATTCGGCTTTTCTGAAAAAATAATTTTTGTAAAACAAATAATAGTTATAATTATTAATTTTTGATCAAAATATAAGCAACATGAACTAAAAAATGTTGATAAAAATAACAATAAATGAATTTTATAACCATATTCTTTTTCTTTTTTTAGAAAACTGTTAAGTGATAAATAGGTCAATAATAAAAAAATTAGTCCATAATTTTCTTCAAGCCCCCAGAAAGAACTTGTTCTATAATATGGGCTAAGGCATAAAGTAGATGCAATTAATAATAATAGTATATTATTTTCTTTTAAAAATTTTTGCTTCAAACAAAAATAAAACAAGAATGGTATAGATAAAGAGATAATAAAAACACTTCTTCTAAAGCTAATTATGTTTTCTGTAAATGGATTGAATATTTTGTTAAATAAGTAAAATGCAGGTGTCCTACTACTATAATAACCATCACTTTCAATAGCTGACGCAATGTCATTTACTATAAATATTTGTAAATTATTCCATATATTTTTAATGTCACCTTCATATGTGCCTGCTCCTGCTGAATTTTCATCAAAGTAAAAACCCAAAAAAAGAGATAAAAATGCTATAAAAATTAAGGCATAGGATAGAATATTATAGTTTCGCAATGTTTTCATATTTTATTCAATATTAAATTTTTTATCTTCACCAGCTATTTTTTTTATGAAATCCAAGATGAATTGAGTAGAAATTATAATTTGTATGGGTAATATAATTAATTTATATCTAGGCAGGATAAAGAATATAGAAAATATCGCAAGATTCAAAAACAAATATAGCAATATATAATTATGTTTTATATTTTTTTTCTTTAAAAAAATAAATATACCAGGCAATGAAAATATAGCAAAAAATATTGCAGGCAATATATTTAAAAAATTATAATATTTTGGGTATGTTGAGTTAAAATCTATAAAATAAAAAGAAAATATTTTTTTAAAAAATAATTTAATATATTTAGATATATCTTCATTTAAATTTTTCTTTGCTTCTTCTAAAAAAACATCATCTCTACTAATTTCATAATATTTATTTTTTTCCAACCTATCAATTTCTGATCTTAATTTATAAAAATTTTTATTACTAATATTTTCATAACCCTCTACACGAGTTAACTGATTATTACCCTTCCATAAATTAAAGCCAAGAGATTTGACAAGAAAAATTTGATTAAAATGGATATAGTTTCTTATTGCATAAGGAGAAACAACCAACAAGACAACCAAAATAATTAAGGTAAAATTTTTTAGTTTAATCTTTTTACAAATTAATCCAAAAAAAATAATTATAAAAAAAATTAAGATAAACTCACCCCTGGTCAATATTAAAATAGCTGAAATTATTGATAAAAAAATTATATCAATTATTTTTTCTTTATCAGTCGAAGAAAACAAAAACTTTAGAAATAATAAGGATAAGACAATCTGTAAATTAATTGAAGAAATTTGACCACAAGCATAAAGATTTAAAGGGATAACAGAAAAAATGCCTGAGCTAATTAATGATATTTTTTTTGAAAAGAAATGTAGATTTATTTGGTAAAATAAAAAAATTGAATAGGTAGATAATATTATTTGTATAAAGATTATTGTATTTAATAAATTAGAACTCTCAAAAGAAGTAACAAATTGTATAGCGTATAAAAAAAAAGGATAAACCGGCGGCATATAAACACTTGGAATGGGCATGCCGTTATATGTATATAAAGAATAGCTTTTATATTTAATTAAATTTTCTAGTAAAATATTCCACTCATTTACATTTTGCGATTGTAAATTTGTATCGCTATAAAAATAGACTGCAATTAATCTTAATACAAAGCTTAAAAATATTAACCAAAAAAGATAATAAATTTTAATGTTCGTAATAGTTTTAATCATTAATAAGAATTGTATTTTTAATAAATTTAAATTTATTTAAAATTATTAATTAGTTCTTCTATTATTGTTTTAGTACTATATTTTTGTTTCCAGTTAGGAAAATGTCTTCTAAATTTTCCTGTATCCGTTATGTACCAGATATGATCTCCAATTCTGTTAGTTTTATGGTAAGTTCTTTTAATATTTATATTTGCTAGAGATTCTACGCAATTTAAAGCTTCAATTACTGAACAGTTTGATCTTCTGCCGCCTCCGATATTATATATTTCACCTATTTTAGGTTTTTTAAAGTAGTTCCAAAAACATTGTGTCAAATCATAACTATGAATATTATCTCGAACTTGTTTACCCTTATATCCGATAATTGAATATGACTTTTTTTTTAATGAAGATTTGACCAAGTAAGATAAGAAGCCATGTAATTTTGCTCCTGAATGATTAGGTCCAGTTATACAACTTGCTCGGAAGCAAACTGTTTTAAGCCCATCATTTTTTCCATATTCCTGAACAATTAAGTCAGCGTAACATTTTGAGGCTCCAAAAAAACTATGAACAGAGTTATCTAAACTCATACTTTCATTAATTCCTTTAAAGTATTTATGTTTTTTCGAAATTTCCCATCTTGTTCGTAATTCTTTAATGGGTAACAAATTTGGATTGTCCCCATAAACTTTGTTAGTAGACATAAAAATAAATGGAGCGTTGTATGAATATTTCTTCGTTAAATTTAATAAATTAAGGGTTCCCAATGCATTAATATTAAAATCTATGAAAGGTCTAGTTTTTGCCCAGTCATGTGAAGGTTGAGCTGCAGAATGTATAATTAGTTTTATACTATTTTTATATTTTTTAAAAATTTTTTCTAATCCTGAGTAATTTCTTATATCAATATTTTTATGTATATAGTTTTTATTTTCTTTAATCAGATTTTTTTTTACCCAACTTATGTCACCATCTTTGCCAAAAAAATTTGCTCTAGAATTATTATCTATGCCTACCACATCAAAACCTTTGGTCGAAAAAAATTTAACCGATTCTGATCCAACCAATCCACATGAACCGGTAATTAAAACTATACTCATACGATATATTTTTTTAATACTTTTTTATTAGATAACATCCATTTGTACATATCTTGAATGATTTGTAAAATTTTTTTTTCAGGACGCCATTTATATATTTTTTTAACTTTTGAATTATTAGTTACATAGTAAGGTATGTCATAATCTGAGGTAGTTTTTTTTGAGGAAATTTTTATTTTATTTGAAGTTACTTTTTCACAAATTTTTGTAAGATTTTTTAAAGAAATTGCATTTTTACTTCCACCGCCAGCATTTATAGTTAAGTTATGTATGTTATTAATTTTTTTTATTTGCAATGTAATTAGTTTACATACGTCCGAAATATGAAGAACGTCCCTTACTTGAGATCCTTTTCCTCCAAAACCAATATAATTTAATTTTTTATTATTTATATGTCTCCACACCCAGAGACTAATGACACCCTGCTCTTGTTTTCCAAACTGCCACGGTCCAGCTATTAATCCAAATCTGGTAACTATATATTTTATTTTATGTAAAAAAGAAAATTCGTGAATTAAATTTTCAGAACTAAGTTTACTAAAACCATAAATTGATTTTGCTCCAGAAGTATCAAATGTTTCGCTTATTAAAGATCTATTTTTTTCTAATTTAAGCAACTTCTTAATAGTATAAACTCGACTCGAAGAAAGAAAAATAAGTTTTGATTTATCCTTTGCGCACTTTTTAAGAATATTAAATGTACCAACTAAATTTGTATTAAAAACTTTATCAATTTCTTTTTTTGAAGTTTCCACAGCAGCTTCAGCGCAGCAGTCAACTATAAAATCATATCTAGGTAATTTTTTGATAGCTTTATAATTTGTAACATCTATTCTGAAATTTTTTATTTTATTCTTTTTTAGTCTATTTAAATTTAAAACTGATCCTTTTCTACTTAAATTGTCCAAAGAATTGATTTTGGAGCCAATTCGATTATTTTTAAAATAAATTGCCAGGTTTGAACCTACAAAACCACAGCCTCCAGTAATAAGTATTTTCATGTCAGCAAAAATTATCTATTATCATTAAAAAATAGTAAATAAAACTAATATTATGAAACTTTCAATAATAATTCCTATAAGAAACGAAGAATCTTTAATAAAAAAAGTTATTGAACAACTTCAGACTAAATTAAAAAGTTTAAATTATGAAATTATTTTTATAAACGATTTTAGCTCTGATAATACAGCACAAACAACAAAAGAATTAATAAAAAATTTACCTAAAATTAATATTTATGAAAATGATAGAAAAGGATTGGGAGGAGCAATAATTCAAGGGATAAACAAGTCTACAGGAGAAGCTGTTTGTATTATGATGTCCGATTTGTCAGACAATATTGATGATTTAGAAACATATTATAATATAATAAAAAATGAAAACTATGATGCAGTATTTGGATCACGATTTATACATGGATCAAAAGTTGTTGATTACCCCAAAAAAAAATTCATATTAAATAGAATATTTAATTTTATTACCAAATTATTATTTTTTAGTGATTATAATGATTTTACCAATGCTTTTAAAATTTATAAAAAAGATGCTTTATTAAAAACATTCCCATTAGTTTCTGAAAGTTTTAATATTTTTTTAGAACTGCCTCTTAAAATAATATCAAGAAAAATGAAATATAAAATAATTCCTATATCATGGGTTAATAGAAAAGAAGGTCTTTCAAAATTTGATATTAAGGAACTAAGAGCAAAATACTTGTTCACCTTAATTTATTGTTTATTCGAAAAATTACTTTTAAGGAAATGATTTAAATTACTTTTAAAACAAATGAAAATAATTTAAAAATAAAATTAAATTACATGGCATACATACAGTCAATTTTTCAAAAAGAATTTCAAAATAATAATTATTTAACTTTAAATTTTGTTTTTGCTTTTTTTCCGATCAGTTTTATTATTGGAAGTTTTGTTGTTAATTTAAATTTATTGCTTTTCTGTTGCTTAGGTATTTATTATTTAAAATCAAAGATTTTTAGAACAAAATTTGATTTATCTATAAAAGTAATCTTTCTATTTTTTATTATAATTTTATTTTCTACAAGCTTAAGTTTTATAAAGACTTTATATTTTGAAGGATTTGATTATGCTAGTTTAGAGAGGTTATTTAAATCAATACTATTTTTCAGATTTTTTTTATTGTTAATAATAATATATCTTTTAAGTAAATTTGATATTTTAAATTTTAATTATTTTTTCATAACCGCAGCTCTTTCATGTGTAATTTTATCTGCAGATATAATTTATCAATATATTTTTGGATACGATATTATAGGTCTCAAGGGTAATTACCTTGACAACCACGGCTTTTTCGGTGACGAACATATTGCTGGAGGGTACATACAAAGATTTGCTTTCTTTGCTATTTTTTTAAACATTATCTTTTTTAAAAATACAAAATATCTTAGATTTATGTCCACCACTATTTTGATATGTATTTTGATCGCCGGAATATTTTTTTCTGGAAATAGAATGCCCTTAATTTTGTTTTTATTTGGTTTATTTTTAATATTTTTTTCTAAAATTGAAATAAAAAAAATATTATTAACAAGTTTTACGATTATTCTAATAATTTTTCAATTCTCTATTTTATCAAATGAAAAATATATGTTTTATCTTTCTGGTTCGTATCATTCTCTTAAGGAAAGTATTAAAAGTATTGCTTCCTTAACAACTCCAGAAAGAATGATTTGGAAATGGACAGGTAGAGGAGAAATACCGATGAAATCAGGCAAGGTTGAAGGTGGAGATGATATAAGAACTAAAACACATTTTATGAATGTTGAATATGTAACTCCTCACAAAAGATTATTTATGACAGCTATTGAAACATGGAAGCTAAATAAGATTTTTGGTAATGGAATTAAATCTTTCAGGGTGGATTGTTGGAAACTTGATGGACGTGACGATATATATCTTGGTGAAGATATAATGCCAGGTAAAAGGAACTTGCTATGTTCAAATCATCCTCACAACTATTATTTTGAAATTTTAACAGAAACAGGGATAGTTGGATTTTTTATAACATTAACCCTAGCTGTTCTTTTAATTATTTTTATTATAAAAAATTATAAGCATATATCAAATATAAACCTTGAGCATTTAATTATATTATCAGCTTTAATTAGCCTTGTTTTGGAAACCTTTCCAATAAGGAGTACCGGAAGCTTATTTACAACAAATAATTTTACATACTTAATATTAATTTCTTCTATTCTTATAAGCTATGAAAAAATATTAAAAATTGATAATTTAAGATGAAAAAATTTTTAAAATCAATTTTTCAATTCTTTATTACTATATATCTTTTTGAGTCACGTTTAGGCTTAGGAGAGTCCAGAAGGAAAGGCATATCGTTTGTCTTTGTTAAATCTTTAAAAGGTACAAAAGCAAATAGAGCTCTTAGAGAATATTTTAAAAAAAATAAATATCAATTAAAAAGATTTACTAAAAAGTCAAATTTTGCAGGATTAATATATGAGAATGAAATTGTTTGTTCTGGGTGGATTTATATAGGAAAAAATAAATGGAATATAAAAGAAATTAACAAAAAAATTAAATTAGAAAATAAATACATGCTTTATGATTTTGTGACACAGAAAAAATTTAGAAATATGGGTTATTACAAACTTCTATTAAAAATAATAAGAAAAAAATTGAAAAGAAGAAAATTATTAATATATGCTTTGTCTCACAATGCGAGCGCTGTTAATGCTATTAAAAAATCAGGCTTTAAATTTAAAAAAAAATTGAAAAAGTATTAGTAATTATTTTTTATATATCTAGCTTGCTAGATTGACTATAAGTCCGATAAACCCTAAAAGAAACACGCCTCCGAATATTGCTGCTAAAGTTATTCCTAGTACCAGCTTATCTTTAGATGTCATTTTATGTTCTTCGCTCATAAGTGTACATTTATACTTATCATTTATTAGTGTAAAGGGGCGTTCTGTTGCCAGGTGCCCCAAACCCCATAGTTTTTAATTATTCATAAAATAATATACAACAGCTACTACTGCTAATATTTCTAATCCACTCATAAAAGTCTCCTTTTTTTAATTTTAAGGGGCGTTCTGTTGCCCGGTGCCCCATACCGCGCTTTCTTAAAAAAATTTAAGCAGCGAGAGCAAATTTATCATTTGCAATTATAATTAGCCCGATAACGACGGAACAA
>MDTE01022359.1_pt1 | contig 11877 bp, 11 predicted proteins | sample 811231 | NCBI WGS metagenome assembly MDTE01 (sample SAMN05326651, study PRJNA326480) | marine metagenome | isolation source: seawater | place: Indian Ocean: Red Sea | collected 2010
ATATGAGTGAAGTTATTTCTATGAGAAATCAATATAAAGATGAATTTCAAAAAAATTATGGGGTTAAATTAGGTTTTATGTCTTTTTTTGTAAAAGCTTGTGTAATTGGTCTAAAAAATTTCCCAGTAATTAATTCTGAAATTCAAGGTGAAGAAATAGTTTATAAAAATTATTATAATATAAGTATTGCGGTTGGTACAGATAGAGGTTTAGTCGTTCCTGTATTAAGAGAAACTGACGAAATGTCTTTTGCAGACATCGAAAAAAATATTGCTGATCTCGGTCAAAAAGCCAGAGATGGAAAGATCACTATAGAAGATCTTCAAGGTGGCACATTTACAATAACTAACGGAGGAATTTACGGTTCAATGTTGTCTACTCCAATTTTAAATCCTCCACAGTCTGCAGTATTAGGAATGCATAACATCATAAAAAGAGCTATCGTAGTTAATGACAATGTAGAAATAAGACCAGTAATGTATTTAGCTTTATCTTATGATCACAGAATTGTTGATGGAAAAGAAGCCGTCTCATTTTTAAAAATAATTAAAGAATCATTAGAACAACCAAAAAGATTGTTTTTAAATATATAATATGGATAATTTTGATTTGATAGTAATTGGGGGTGGGCCAGGTGGTTATGTGTGCGCAATAAGAGCAGCTCAACTTGGTTTGAAAACAGCTTGTATTGAGTCCAGAGGAACTTTAGGTGGAACATGCTTGAATGTTGGATGTATTCCTTCTAAGAGCTTATTAAACTTATCTGAAAATTTTCACAAAGCAAAGAAAGATTTTAATCATCAAGGAATTGAGATTGAGGGTATAAAACTTAATATTGAAAAAATGATGTCTAATAAGAATAAATCAGTCCAAGTTTTAACAAAAGGAGTGGAGTTTTTATTCAAGAAAAACAAGGTTTCCTATATTAAAGGTAAAGGAGTCCTTTTTTCGAAAAACGATATAGTTGTTTATGAAAACAATAAAAAAACAAATTATAAAGCTAAAAATATAGTTATTGCCACTGGGTCCTCAGTTGCTTCACTACCAGGAATAGAAATTGATGAAAAAAACGTCATATCATCTACTGGAGCACTTTCTCTAAATAAAGTTCCTAAAAAATTAGCTGTTATTGGAGGAGGATATATAGGATTAGAAATGGGTTCAGTTTGGTCAAGATTAGGTGCAGAAGTTACAGTAATAGAATATTTAGATCACATAACCCCAGGAATGGATAGAGAAATTTCTAATGAATTTAAAAAGATATTGTTAAAACAAGGAATAAATTTTAAGATGAGTTGTAAAGTAAATAATCTAAAATCCTCTGATTCTAGTGTTTCTATAAATTATACTGACCTAAATAGTTCGAAAGAGATGACTGCAGAATTTGATAAAGTACTAGTCTCCGTAGGTAGAAAACCATACACTGAAGGGCTTAATTTAACAAAAGTAGGAATTAAAAAAGATAACAAAGGTAGGATAGAAGTGAATGAAAAACTTCAAACCTCGGTTAAAAACATATTTGCTATTGGTGATGTTATAAAAGGACCAATGCTGGCCCATAAGGCTGAAGAGGAGGGTATAGCAGTTGCAGAAATATTAGCAGGTCAAGCAGGTCATGTTAACTATGATGTAATACCAGGGGTAATTTATACTTCTCCAGAAGTAGCTTCAGTTGGCAAAACAGAGGAGCAACTAAAGAATGAAAATAGATCTTACAAAGTAGGTAAATTTCCTTTTATGGCTAACTCCAGGGCTAAAGTAAATAATGAAACCGAAGGTTTTGTAAAGATTCTTGCAGATAGTCAAACAGATAAAGTTTTAGGAGTTCATATTATTGGGCCACATTGTGGAGATATGATTGCAGAAATGGCTTTAGCAATGGAATTTGGTGCGAGTGCTGAAGATATTGCAAGGACTTGTCATGCTCATCCAACACACACGGAAGCTATAAAGGAAGCAGCATTAGCTGTTGATAAAAGACCAATTCATTTTTAATTACAAAAAATTCTAATAGAATTATAATATGAAAGCACAAGTTTTGTTGCCTAAGGTTTTTAATTTTCCTTTTACTTACAATTCTCGATTTAGAAATAAAATTGGCAATATTGTAGAAGTTCCATTTGGATCAAAAAAAGAAATCGGAGTGATTTGGAAAAATAACTATTTAGAACCAGAAAATATAAAGATTAAAGATGTTTTAGATGAAACAGAATACTCAATTGATAGAAATTTAATAAATTTTATCGAATGGTTCTCATCTTATAATATGGTCTCAATGGGTCTCGTTTTAAAAATGGTTATTGGCGGTTCAGATAAATTTATAAGGCTTAAAGATAATTTCATCAAAGAAAAAAAAATTCCAAAAAAAACTTATCGATTGAACAGTGAACAAACAGAAGCTTTAAGATTTCTTGAAACAATAAATAATAAATTTGATGTATCAGTCTTACAAGGTACAACAGGTTCAGGGAAAACTTTAGTTTATTTTGAGCGTATTAAGAAAATTATTGAAAAAAAAAATCAAGCGTTAGTTTTATTGCCAGAAATATTTTTAACTAATGAGTTTAAATCACGATTTGAGGACTTTTTTGGCTTTGAACCTGCTATCTGGCACTCAAAAATAACACCAAAACAGAAAAGAATTATTTGGAAAGGAGTCATAAAGAATAAAATAAAAATTTTAGTAGGAGCAAGATCAGCTCTTCTTTTACCTTTTAAAAAGCTTGGAATAATTATTGTTGATGAGGAGCATGACACTTCATATAAACAAGAAGAAGGTGTAATTTACAACGCACGAGATATGGCCATATCTAGAGCCAACTTTGAAAAAATACCTATTCATTTAGTATCATCAGTGCCTTCAATAGAAACTTTTAAAAATATTAAAAATAAAAAATATAGACACATTAAAATAGTAAAAAGACATAAGAATTTCCCGCTTCCAGAAACAAAAATAATTAATATAAATTTAAATAATAATAAAAATAAATTTATTTCAAATAATACGATTAGTTTAGTAAAAAAATTTCTTGAAAAGGGTGATCAAATTTTATTTTTTATAAATAGAAGAGGATTTGCACCATATTTAGTATGTAAAAAATGTGGCTATAAACAAATTTGCCCAAACTGCTCTCTGTATCTAACATTTCATAAATTGAAAAATAAAGCAGTATGTCATCATTGTTCACATGAAAGAGAAGTAAAAAGAAAATGTAAATCAAAAAGTAACTGCGAATTTATAATGTATGGGCCTGGAGTTGAAAAAATTTTTGAGGAGGTAAAGGATATTTTTCCAAGTAAAAAAATTAGTATTTTCTCAAGTGATTATTTAAGATCAAAAGAAAAAACAAAGAATTTATTTAATGCTATAAATGAAAACAAGATAGATATTTTAGTAGGTACTCAAATGATTTCTAAAGGTTTCAATTTTCCAAAATTAAATTGTATAGTTGTTATCGATGCTGATTTTTCAGGTAGAGGCTACGATTTAAGATCAACAGAAAAAAATATTCAATTATATCATCAGTTGAGTGGACGAGCTGGACGTTTTAGTTCAGACTCTTTAATTATATATCAAACTTTAACTCCACATAATCTTACTCTTAATGAGTTGATAAAAAATAGATCTGATGAACTTCTTATGAAAGAACTCTTATTAAGAGAAAAAAATAAGCTACCTCCATATGTCAGACTTATTGCAATAATAGTCTCATCTAAAGATAGAAGTCTCAGCATACAAGGCGCTAAAGAAATAAAATTTAAATTAAATTTAATAAAAGAACTTGAGATTTTAGGACCAGTAGACTCCCCTTTGTTAAAGATAAAAAAAAATTTTAGATCTAGATTGCTGATTAGGTTTGATAATCGATTGTTGATGCAAAAAAAAATCACAGAGGTCCTAAATAGGCTAAAAATATCACCTAAAATAAAACTTACGGTTGATGTTGATCCGATCAATTTTGCTTAAATTCTAAATTGGTAACTTGATCAAGTTATTCTCTTATGGTACGACCTCAGCATATTTCATTAAAAATCTGACAATTAAAAAATGACAACAAATAAATCTTTCTCGACTGAAACTTCAGAAAGGTACGCTCGCGCTTTGTTTGAGGTTTCTACTGAACTCAACGAACTAAAAAAGATTGAGAATGATACTAAAAATTTTCAATCATTGCTTGAAGCAAGTTCAGAATTACAAAATTTTATAAAAAACCCGACACAAAATATAAGTCAACAAAATAAGGTAATAGATCTGATATCAAAAAAATTGAATTTTTCAATAAACTTAAAAAACTTTTTTTTACTATTAATTGAAAAAAGACGAATCTTCTTTGTAAAAAAAATTTTAGAAAGTTTTTTTAGACTTTGCTCGCAAAAAAGAGGTGAAATAAAAGCATCTCTAGTATCATCAAAAAAATTATCTCAAGATGAGCTTGAAAGAATAAGCAAAGAACTGTCAAACACAGTGGGCTCAAGTTTTAAATTCGACTATAAAGTAGACGAAGAATTAATTGGAGGTTTAAAACTTCAGTTGGGAAGCGTAATGATTGATACTTCAATTAAGAATAAACTTAAAAAATACCAGCAATTATTATTAGAAAAATAATATGACAGTTAATCCATCAGAAGTTACAAAATTACTAAAAGATCAAATCAAAAACTTTGGAGAAAAAGCTGAAGTTTCAGAAATTGGAAAAGTTCTTTCAGTAGGAGACGGAATTGCTCGTGTATACGGTTTAGATAATGTACAAGCTGGTGAAATGGTTGAATTTGAAGATGGCTCAAAGGGAATGGCATTAAATTTAGAAAATGACAATGTTGGAGTTGTAATTTTTGGTGATGACAGAAACATTAAAGAGGGTGATACTATTAAAAGGACTAATGCTATTGTGGACGTGCCTGTTGGTAAAGAGCTTTTAGGAAGAGTAGTTGATGGTTTAGGTAATCCAATAGATGGCAAAAGTGCTCTTAAGGTAAAAAATAAAAAACGGGTGGAAGTTAAAGCACCTGGTATCATTCCAAGACAGTCAGTTAATGAACCTATGCAAACTGGTTTAAAATCAATTGACTCTCTTATTCCAATTGGAAGAGGTCAAAGAGAATTGATTATTGGTGATAGACAAACAGGCAAAACAGCTGTAGCGATTGATGCAATTATTAATCAAAAAAAAATAAATGAGTCTTCAGATGAAAAGAAAAAATTGTATTGTGTTTATGTTGCTATCGGCCAAAAACGTTCCACAGTTGCTCAAATAACTAAAACTTTGGAAGAGGCTGGAGCATTAAAATATACTACAATTGTTGCTGCCACAGCTTCAGACTCTGCTCCTTTACAATTTTTAGCTCCTTACACGGGCTGTACTATAGGTGAGTATTTCAGAGATAACGGGATGCATGCTTTAATTGTTTATGATGATTTATCTAAGCAAGCTGTTGCGTATAGACAAATGTCTTTATTATTAAGAAGACCTCCAGGAAGAGAGGCTTATCCAGGTGACGTTTTTTACTTACACAGCAGGTTATTGGAAAGAGCAGCAAAATTAAATGAAAAAAGTGGTGGAGGATCTCTAACAGCTTTACCAATAATAGAAACACAGGCTGGAGACGTTTCAGCTTATATTCCAACTAATGTTATATCTATAACGGACGGTCAAATTTTTTTAGAAACTGAGCTATTTAACCAAGGAATTAGACCGGCAGTCAATGTTGGTTTATCTGTATCTAGAGTTGGTTCTGCAGCACAAACTAAAGCAATGAAAAAAGTTGCTGGTTCAATAAAATTAGAATTAGCTCAGTACAGAGAAATGGCTGCTTTTGCTCAGTTTGGTTCAGATCTGGATGCTTCAACTCAACAACTGCTTAATCGGGGCGCAAAATTAACTGAACTTTTAAAACAAGATCAGTATTCTCCAATGACAGTAGCAGAGCAAGTCATATCTGTTTTCACCGGCGTTAGAGGATATTTAGATGATTTAGATTTAAATAAAATTAAAACGTTTGAAAAGAATATTATCGAAAAAATAAAATCAGAAAAACCTGAAATTATTGAGTCAATCGAACAATCTGGGAAAATTGAAGAGAACACGGAAAAAACTCTTAATCAAATTATTGAAGCATATAAAAAAGGTAATAAATAATGCCAAGTTTAGACGATCTAAAAAAAAGAATTAAAAGTGTAAAATCTACCCAAAAAATTACTAAAGCAATGAAAATGGTGGCTGCTGCTAAATTGAAAAAGGCACAAGAAAAAGCTGAAAAAGGTCGTCCTTACAGTCAAAAAATGCATAATATAATTTTAAATTTAACGAAATCAATAAGTGATCCTCAAAATGCTCCTAAACTTCTTATTGGAACTGGTCAAGATAAGACACATTTATGTGTAGTTTTGACGGCTGATAGAGGTTTGTGCGGAGGTTTTAATTCTAATATTTGTAAGCTAGCAAAGACAAATTTTAAAAAAATTATTGATGAAGGAAAACATTTAAAGATTATAACAGTTGGCTCTAAAGGGTTAGATCAAATAAAAAGGGAATATGAGAAATATATAATTAAAAAGTTTAGCTTCAAAGATAAGAAGCAAATTTCATTTAAAGAGGCAGAAATAATTAGTAAAGAAATAATTGATTTATTTAATAAAAATGAATTTGATAGATGTACATTATTTTTTAATAATTTTAAAAATGTAATTACTCAAGTTCCACAAGCTCAACAAATTATACCTGCAGAACAAGGCATCCCTGACTCCAAAGACAAAGATAATTTATCTTATGAGTTCGAGCCTTATGAGGATGAGATTTTAGAGGATTTACTTCCTAAAAATATATCTACACAAGTTTTTAAAGCATTTTTAGAAAATGCAGCAAGCGAACAAGGTTCTAGAATGACTGCTATGGATAATGCCACAAGAAACGCTGGAGATTTAGTCGATAAGCTTACAATAAATTATAACAGAAGTAGACAGGCATCTATAACAAAGGAGCTAATTGAAATAATATCTGGAGCAGAAAGTTTGTAATCATGAGTAAAAATGGAAAAATAACTCAAATAATAGGTGCTGTAGTTGATGTTAATTTTGAAAATGAATTACCAGAAATCTATACAGCTTTAGAGACAAACAATTCTGGAAATAAACTAATTCTAGAGGTCGCACAACATTTAGGTGAAAATGATGTGAGAACTATAGCAATGGACGCAACAGAGGGATTAAAAAGAGGTGATGAGGTAGTAAATACTGGTTCTCCCATAAGTGTACCAGTAGGACCTGAGACTTTAGGAAGAATCATAAATGTCGTTGGGGAGTCAATAGATGAAAAAGGCGACGTAAAAACTAAAGAAAGATGGCCAATACATCGACCAGCTCCAAAGTTTACAGATCAAGCAACAGAAACAGAGCAACTAGTAACAGGTATCAAGGTTATCGATTTATTAGCTCCTTATGCCAAAGGAGGGAAAATTGGATTATTCGGAGGAGCTGGTGTAGGTAAAACAGTTACGATAATGGAACTAATTAATAACATTGCCAAAGCCCATGGAGGGTTCTCGGTTTTCGCTGGTGTTGGAGAAAGAACCAGAGAAGGTAATGATTTATACCATGAAATGATAGAGTCAGGTGTTATAAAAACAGATGGCAAGGGTTCAAAAGCTGCTTTAGTTTACGGTCAAATGAATGAACCGCCTGGTGCGAGAGCTAGGGTTGCTCTTACTGGACTGACTGTAGCTGAATATTTTAGAGACAAGGAGGGACAAGATGTTCTTTTCTTCGTTGATAATATCTTCAGATTTACTCAAGCAGGATCAGAGGTTTCAGCATTATTAGGCAGGATCCCCTCGGCGGTAGGATATCAACCAACTTTAGCTACAGATATGGGTAATCTTCAAGAAAGAATTACATCAACTGATAAAGGTTCGATAACATCTGTGCAAGCAATCTATGTTCCAGCAGATGATCTAACAGATCCTGCACCTGCAACATCTTTTTCGCATTTAGATGCAACTACAGTTCTATCAAGGCAAATAGCAGAAATTGGTATTTATCCTGCTGTTGATCCCTTAGACTCAACATCTAGAATATTAGATCCAAGAATAGTTGGAGATGAACATTATAGAGTCGCTAGAGATGTTCAAAGAATTTTACAAGCATATAAATCTCTTCAAGATATCATAGCAATACTTGGTATGGATGAACTATCAGAAGAAGACAAATTGACCGTTGCGCGAGCTAGAAAAATTCAAAGGTTTTTATCACAGCCTTTTTTTGTTGCTGAAGTATTTACGGGATCCCCAGGTAAATTAGTAGATCTAGAGTCTACAATTAAAGGATTTGATGCTATTTGCAAAGGTGAATTTGATCATTTACCTGAAGCAGCATTTTATATGGTAGGCGGGATTGAAGAAGTACAAGAAAAAGCAGACAAATTAGCTAAAGATAGCAAATAATGTCCGAAAAATTTACAATAGAGATAATTTCACCTGAAAGAACAATTATAAAAAAAGAAACTCATGAAGTGATTATTCCTTCATACGAAGGTGAGATGGGTATTTTAAAAGATCATATTTCACTTATTACATTTCTTAGGCCAGGATTTATAATTATTAAAAGTGATAATGTAAAAAAATTCTTTGTAGAAGAGGGCACAGTTGAATTTGCAAACAATAATCTCCTCATTTTGACTTCAACTGCAAAAGATACTTCAAATATGAATAAAAAAACTATTGAGACTCTTATAAGTGAGTCTGAAAAAAAAATGAACGACTATGAAATTTCTGATAAAGAAAGATATTTATTATCATATAAGTTAGAAAGTTTAAAAAATCTTAATCAATAAAACTCTTTATGATTTTTGATAAATCTAAGTACAATTTTTTTTTGAAATCAACAATTATTTCAGGTAATTGATCTGGGTCAACCCATTTCCACTCGATAAATTCAGGGTTTTTTGTTTGTAAATTTATTTCTTTTTGATTACCAATAAATTTTGTAATAAACCATTTTTGTTTTTGCCCTCTAAATTTTCCTTTCCAAATTATACCAACTAAATTTTTGGGAAGCTCATATTCAAAAAAACCATCAATTTCTTTTAAAATCTTAATACTTTTTATACTTGTTTCTTCATAAAGTTCTCTCTTCATAGCTGTAAGATAATTTTCTCCTCTATCAACACCGCCTTGGGGCATCTGCCATTTATTTACTGGGTTATCTTTTCTTTTGCCAACAAAAACTTTATTATCATCATTTAAGATAATAACCCCTACACCATTGCGCATAGGAAGTTTTTGAATATTCATAAAATTAAGAATTAAATAGTTTTATTGCGTAATTAAGTTGATTATCTTTATCAGTATTTATTGTGAAGTCATCACCTTCCTCTTCTACAAGTATGTCAGGTGTAACCCCTACTTCTGAGATTGATTTACCAGATGGTAAATAATATTTCGAAATAGTTAATCTTATACCTCCACCATTTTTTAGAGGGATAATAGACTGTACAGAGCCTTTTCCGTAAGAGTTTTCTCCTAAAATTATTGCTCTCTTATGATCTTTCAATGCTCCTGCAAATATTTCTGCCGCTGAGGCAGACCCATAATTTATCAAAACTATAATCGGCTTTCCCTTCACAGCATCACCCTTTCTGGCGAAAAACTTTCTAGTTTCCGAAACTTTTCTTCCTTTAGTAGAAACTATTTCACCATCCTCTAAAAAAAAGTCAGTAATATTTATCGCTTGAGTCAATAATCCACCTGGATTATTTCTTAAGTCTAATACATATCCTTTGATCTTAGACTTTTTTTCAAATTCTTTAATTATTTTTAAAAATTGCTTATCACTATTCTCATTAAATGATTTTAATCTTATATATCCTAAGTTTTTTTCATCTCCTATTATTTTAGAACTTACTGATCGAACTTCTATTATTTTACGTACAACTTTAAATTCTAAAGGTTTTTTTATGTTTTTTCTTCTAATTGTAAGATCAATTGATGTGCCTACCGGACCTCTCATTAATTTTACAGCTTCTAGTAAAGATTTACCCTGAACTTGTTCATTTCCAATTTTAACAATGTAGTCTCCTGCTTTTATTCCAGCTTTAGCTGCAGGTGTATCATCTATTGGAGTAATTACTTTTACAACACCAGCTTCCATCCCGATTTCTATACCCAATCCACCAAACTCACCTTTTGTATCTGTCTGCATTTCTTTAAAAAGTTCTGGACTCATATAGGCAGAGTATGGATCAAGTGATTGCAAAACACCATTTATTGCAGAGTCCATCATATCTGACTGGTCAACGTCATCTACATAGTCTTTTTGAATGTTTTCTAAAACTTCACCGAAAAGATCAATTTTTTCGTAAAGGTTATTTTTTGAGAAAGCTATATTGTTAAAAATAAAGAAAAATAAAATAAATTTTAATAAATTTTTTTTCATATCATAGCCTTTTCTTTTGGAATTTCTTCAGACCACATTTTTTCTAAATCATAAAATTCTCTTTTTTTGGGATGGAATATATGAACTATAACATCTTGAGTGTCTACTAATTTCCAATCATTACTTTCCTTACCTTCTATATGACAATTATCTAATCCAATTTTTTTTAATTCACTTACTAGTATTTCCGATAAAGCTTGAAGATGTCTTGATGATGTACCTGATGCTATTATCATGTAATCAGCTATGAAAGACTTATTTTTAAGATTAATCGATTTAATATTAAGAGCCTTATTGTTATCTAAAATTTTCTCAATAATATCCTTTATTTTTGAAATTTCCATTATATTTTCATTTTTTTTCTTATTAGTGAAGAAGAAACTCTTATAGATTTGTTTTTGATAAATATAATATTATTTTTTTTTAAATATTTTACCACAATAGTTTTATTAGTATTTCTATCATATCCTTTGCGAGAAAAAACAACTAATTTTACTAATTTTACTATTTTTTTCCAGCTATGCCACTTATGAAACTTAAATAGAATATCCGACCCCACGATGAAATAAAGATCTTTGGGTTTTTTCTTTCTCAAAATATATTGAATTATTTTGATTGATCTAGAAGAACTTAATATGTCATCTAAATAAATAACCTCGATACTTTTATTTTTTTTTGTAAAATTTTTTGCTTGTTTTATTCTTTCCTTTAAAGAAAATAATGCTTTTTTTTTAAAAGGATTTTTTTTAGTAACAATCCAGTAAATTTTTTTTAATTTAATTTTCTTTAATGCAACTTTTGAAATTAGTAAGTGTCCTTTATGGGCAGGGTCAAAACTTCCACCTAAAATACCTATTCTTGAATTCTTAAATTGAGCCATCAATCAAGTTCTTATAATTCCTTTTCCTGAGACAACATATTTATAAGAAGTTAATTGGTTAATTCCAACAGGGCCTCTAGGAGGTAACTTATTAGTTGATATACCAATTTCACCACCAAAACCAAACTCTCCACCATCTGCAAACTGTGTTGAGACGTTATGCATTGCTATTGAGCTGTTTACTCCATTTAAAAAAATTTCAGCATTTTTTTTGCTGTTAGTAATAATACTATCGGTGTGCATTGTGCCATATTTTAAAATATGTTTGACAGCGGCTTCTACATTTTTTACTGTTTTAATTGAAATAATTGCATCAAGATATTCTGTTTTCCAATCCTTCTCAGTGGTTTTTTTCAATTTTCCTTTAAAAATTTTGTTTATCTTTTTATCAACTCGCACCTCGCAACCTGAACTTAAAAGAGCATTAATTATTTCTTTTGCATGTGAATTTAAAGCTTTTTCCTCTATAAGAACACTTTCGACTGCACCGCAAATACTTGTCCTTCTCATTTTTGCATTAATAATTAAATCTCTCGCCATTTTAATATTTGAAGTTTTATCAACATAAATA
>MDTE01161991.1_pt1 | contig 11877 bp, 7 predicted proteins | sample 811231 | NCBI WGS metagenome assembly MDTE01 (sample SAMN05326651, study PRJNA326480) | marine metagenome | isolation source: seawater | place: Indian Ocean: Red Sea | collected 2010
AATAATTATTTACTTTATCAGGCACAAAAGCAGTTATAGTTTTTGTTTTACTTGAAAAAGCCAATAATTCAATTTTTTTTATAATTTTTTGTGCGAAAGACTCCATAGACAAATTTGTTTCCCATTTTATGGCGCTTTCCTTTAATCTTTGACGAGTCATCTCCAAAAGCCCAAAATTACTTATTTTTCCAACCTGTATTCTGGCTCTGTCTAATTTGAGTTTATCTTTCATTTTTCTTTCAACAAGTCTCTTGTTATGAAAGTTCATCATATCAATAAAATCAATTACAATTAAACCTGACAAATCTCTAATTTTAATTTGTCTAGAAATTTCCTCAGCTGCTTCAAGATTTGTATTTAATGCTGTCTTTTCTATATTAATTTGTTTAGTTGATTGTCCAGAATTTACATCTATAGCCACTAAGGCCTCAGTAGGATTTATAACTAAATATCCACCAGATTTTAATTTAAACAGAGGTTCAAAAATTTTATTTAAATCCTTTTCGATCCCGGCACTATGAAATAATGGTATTTTGCCCCTATATTTTTTGACAAACTTTGAGTTTCTAGGCATAAATTCTTTCATAAAAGATTTAGCTTTTTGATATCCTTCATTACCTTCTACGTGAATATATTTAGTTTCATTATCGTAAATATCTCTTAATGCCCTCTTAATTACATCTCCCTCTTCGTGTATTAATAAAGGCGCTGTTGAATTAATTGCTTTATCTTTAATATTTTCCCAAAGCCCGATAGTGTTTTGAAGATCATTATCTATCTCGTTTTTAGTTTTTCTTGCTCCAGCAGTTCTGACTATAAGACCCATCTTCGAGGGAATATCAATATTTTTTAAAATTTCTCTTATTCTATTTCTATCCTCATAATTAAAAATTTTTCTAGATATCCCTCCACCTTTTGCTGTATTTGGCATTAAGACAATATATTTTCCAGCTAAAGATAAAAAAGTTGTAAGCGCAGCACCTTTCTGTCCTCTTTCTTCTTTCATGACCTGTACTAATAAGACTTGACCAGGTCGAATTACTTCTTGAATTTTATATTTTCTAATTCCGTATCTATTTTTTAGTTTTTCTCTTGTTTTATCAGGCTGGTCTACATCTGCTGGTTTTAATTCATTATTAGAATTACCATCAGGGCTTTCTTCTGTTTCCCCATCTTTATTCTCATTACTTTCTTTTAGATCTTCTCTAATTTTTTCTTCTGCTCTTTTTAGTTCTTCTTTATCCTCTGTTGGTATTTCATAATAGTCTGATTGAATATCATTAAATGCAAGGAACCCGTGTCTTTCTCTTCCAAAATCAATAAATGCAGCTTGGAGTGATGGTTCAACTCTGCCTACTTTGCCGAGATAAATATTGCTTTTTAAGTTTAAACTTTTTTTATTTTCAGACTCGTATTCTTCAATATTTGTCTCTGATTTAAGTACAACTCTAGTCTCTTCTGGATGCGAAGCATCAATGTATAAATTCTTTTGCATGTGTTATAAAACCTGTTCATAGATATTTTTTGTTAAATTATTAATTAATTTATTAAAAATCGTTACTTAATATTATACATTGTTTTTAAGTATTATTAAATGCAATTTTACTAAGGATTATGCTGCCTTATGATAGCCAAAATATAGAGATTTATTAAAATTAAAGAAAAAAAATGAAAAAAATTTACAACGCTTTATTTAAAACATTAACTTTAATATTTCTGTCAATTGTGTTTTTACTTTTTTCAGCTTTTTGGTATTTCTCACATGACTTACCAGATTTTAAAAAATTGGCAAAGTATGAGCCTTCAGTTTTAAGTAGAGTTTATGATGATAATGGCCAATTAATTGCAGAGTATGCAATTGAAAAGAGACTTTTCATACCTTACGAATCTATACCCGACAAAGTAATTTTTTCTTTTTTATCTGCTGAAGACAAAAACTTTTTTGATCATCCAGGCATAGATGCAAGAGGCGTTACAAGAGCAATAATAAGAAATATAAGCAATGTACTTACTAACAAAAGACTTGAAGGAGCATCTACAATAACACAACAGGTTGCTAAAAACTTCTTACTCACAAACGAAGTATCTTTAAAGAGAAAAATTAAAGAAGCTATTTTAGCTTTTAGAATTGAGAAAGCATATACAAAAAAAAGAATTCTCGAGTTATATTTAAATGAAATATATTTGGGACAAGGAACATATGGAGTAGCCTCTGCTTCTTTAGAATATTTCAATAAATCTGTTAAAGAATTAAATTATAATGAGGCCGCACTATTAGCAGCTTTGCCAAAAGCTCCAAGTAAATATAATCCTTACAAATCAAAGTTACTTGCTAAAACTAGAAGGAATCTAGTTCTTAATAATTTAATGGAAAATGGATATATCTCAAATAAACAATTTCAAGAATTCGAAAAAAAAGATGTAATTTTAAAAAAGAGAAAAATTTCATTAATTAAAGAAGCAAGGTCATATACCGAGGAAATAAGAAGAATTGTTAAAACTGATTATGGTTTTAAAAAACTATACTCTGAAGGTTTGTCGATCACATCACCTTTAAATGGAAAATATCAAATTGCAGCACTAGATGCCCTAAGATATGGAATAGAATCCTATGATAAACGCAGAGGTTGGAGAGGCCCAATTACAAATACAAAAAAAAATAATGATTGGGAAGAAAAATTAAATTCATTAGAAATTGACAAAACTTTAAATTGGGAAATAGCAGAGGTTGTTAATACAGAGCAATTTATTTCAGAAATTAAATTAATTAAAGATAATAAAAAGCATAAAATTTTTTTTAAAAATTTAAAGTGGACTAAGAAAAAAAATTTTAAGGAGCTTTTTAATTTAGGAGATATTATTTTCGTAAAAAAAATTGACAATAACTGGGTATTAAAACAGCTGCCACTAGTTAATGGAAGTATAGTTGTGATGAATCCTTATGATGGAAAAGTTAAGGCATTAGTTGGAGGTTACAGCTTTGTATCAAGTGAATTTAATAGAGCAACACAAGCAAAAAGACAACCAGGTTCCGCATTCAAACCAGTAGTTTATTCTGCGGCGCTAGAAAATGGTTACTTACCAAACTCAGTGGTTTTAGATGCCCCTTTTGTTAGCAAACAAGGTGAGGGCTTAAAAAACTGGAAACCAGAAAATTATGGAAAGAAATTTTATGGACCATCTACATTAAGAAAGGGTATTGAAAAATCAAGAAATTTAATGACTGTAAGGATTGCCCAAACAGTTGGTTTTGATAAAATTTCAAAAATTTCAAAGGACCTTGGTATTTATAATAATGTTCCTGAGCTTTTATCTGTATCCCTTGGATCTAATGAAACCACTCTTTTAAATCTAACAAATGCTTATTGTATTTTCATAAATGGTGGAAAAAAAGTTAAACCAATTTTAATTAGCCGGATACAAGATAGGAGAGGCAATACTATATTTAACTCCGAAGAAAGAAACTGCAAAAATTGTGACAAAGTTAATTTACAAGATAATATTATACCTGAAATATTAAATGATGGAGAACAAGTTCTTAGCCAAGAGACAGCTTATCAAATTACTTCAATGCTTGAAGGTGTAATCACAAGAGGTACTGGAAAAAAATTAAAAAAACTTAACCTGCCCATTGCAGGCAAAACAGGGACAACTAATGATAATTTTGATGCATGGTTTATAGGATCAACCTCAAATTTAACGATAGGAGTATATGTTGGCTATGATAATCCTAAATCACTTGGTAAATATGAAACTGGAGCTAAAGCGGCATTACCAATATTTCAAAAATTTGTTGAAACAGCAATTTTTAGAGAAGATATTAAAAATTTTAAAGCACCTGAAACAATTAATTTTTTTCCTATCAATTATGATACTGGAAAGATGACAGGATTTGATAATTCTAAGTCTATAATAGAGGCATTTAAAGAAGAAAATTTTTCAGATATAACTTTAAAAAATTTAAATTTAAGAAAAAAACGTGATAAATTCGACATATTTACTCGATTCTATTAATGACTGATTTTGAAAAAAATATAAAAATATCTGAAAAATCCCTCTCAAATATAAGGGGGTATCTTTGATGGAAATAATGTCAAAGAGAGAATAGCAAGTTTAAATGAAGAAATTCTGAAAAAGAATTTCTGGCAGAACAATATTAAATCTAAAAAAGTAATTAAGGAAAAAAATTTTCTAGAAAATATTTTTAGCTTTTATAATATTGCTACTAAAGATATCCAAAATTTAAAAGAATTGTACAAATTAGGATTAGAAGAAAGTGACTCGTCTATTTTGGAAGATTGTCGAGAAAAAACTCTTAAACTCTTAATTGATATTAGAGAATTCGAAATTAAATGTTTTCTTTCGGGAGAAGATGACAATTTAGATATTTATTTAGAAATACATGCTGGAGCAGGCGGGACGGAAAGCCAGGATTGGGCAGAAATGCTTAGAAGGATGTATCTTAAGTGGTTTGATAAAAAAAGTTTTAAGTACAGTATGATTAGTGAACATAAGGGCGACGAAGCTGGAATTAAGTCTTGTGTGCTAAAAATTGTCGGCATTAATCTTTATGGATTAATGAAAAAAGAGTCTGGTGTTCACAGACTTGTAAGAATTTCACCATTTGATTCTGGCGCACGTCGTCACACTAGTTTTGCAAGCGTTTGGGTTTATCCCTGTGTAAACGATGATATTGATATAAAAATAGATGAAAAAGATTTAAGAATAGACACTTATAGATCTAGCGGTGCAGGAGGCCAACACGTTAATACCACTGACAGCGCTGTAAGGATAACTCATTTACCTACAAAAATCGTTGTACAGTGTCAAAACGAAAGATCACAGCATAAAAATAAAGAAACATGTTTTAAAATGTTAAAAGCAAGGCTTTATGAAAATGAAATTCAAAAAAGAGAAGAAAAAAATAAAAAGGAATTAGACTCAAAAACAGATATTGGATGGGGATATCAAATAAGATCGTATGTTTTACAACCATATAGATTAGTTAAAGATTTACGGTATAACATTGAGGACACAAATCCAGAGTCAGTATTAAATGGAAACATAGATAAATTTATAGAGGGGTCAATATTCAGGGCAAAGAATTAATGAAAAAGACCATATTTTCTACTATATTATTTGCATTATTTACTTTTTCGATATTAATTTCTTACCTTACTTTTTTTGGTCATGAGACTGATAAATTTAATAAAATCATAAAATCGGAAATAAATAAACTAAATTTAAATATATTTTTAAATTTTGAAAAAATATCAATTAAATTAGATCCTATAAATTTAAATTTATTTATCAAATTTATAAATCCAAACTTAAATTATTTAAAAACAGATATACCATTAACTTTGTTAAAAACTAATGTAAATTTAGAATTTTTAACAAAAAAAAAGATTGTTATTGAGGATATTACAGTATCGACAAAATATTTAGATTTAATCAAAATTAAACCTTTATTAAAAAAATTTAATATTAATAACCAAAATTTAAAACTTGTTAAAAATGGTAAATTTAAAATTAATAATTTGAATTTAAAATTAGATGAAAATTTTAATATTTTAAATAATTACAAAATTAATGGAGACCTTAATTCTGTAAGTATAAAGGTTTCAAACGAGTACGAAATTAATAATTTAACTTCCGCTTTTTCTTATACTCGAGGATCTTTATTATTTCATGATATGAAATTCAATTTAATAAATAAAAAAAATAAAAAGAATGACTTCTTAAATGGCAAAATTGATGTTGTGCAAAAAGAGAATATCCAAGATATTAATATTAATTTTGAAGTCAAAAATTTAAAAGATTTACTTTATATACCTGCAATGAATTATGATTTATCTCAAGTTGAAACTCAAAAGATAACAGCCAAAATAAAAATAAATAAAAAAAAAGAAATTTTACTCAGTGATGTTTCTATATTTGATAAAAATAACAAATTTGTTATTAAAGATTTTATTCTAGATCAAAATTTTAATTTAACTAATTTTAATCAAATTTCAGTAAAAACTCACATAGATAACAAATTAAATAATGAGTTTACTATACAAAATAAAAAAAATATTTTGATTAAAGGCAAGATGTTTGATGCAAAAAATCTTCTAAAAGAATTAAGCCAGGAAAATAAAAAAAACGTATTTCTAAAAAAAATATCTAAAGATATAGAGATAGATTTAAAAAAAATCTTAAAAGGCACAAGTTTTCCGGTAAATAAATTTCGCTTAGTAGGCAAAATTAACAAAGGTTCTTTTGAAAAAATTTCAGCAAAAAGTGATTTTGGGGAAAATAAACATTTAGACATTTCTTTACAAAAAAAACCAAATTCTAATGATAAAATATTAGAAGTTTATTCAGATATAGCCGCTCCTTTGTTAAGTGACTTCAAATTTTTTCAAGGTCTTGAGGGGGGTGATTTAAATTTCATATCTACGTTTGGTAATGAAATTACAACAAGTAATTTAACAATTAATAATTTTAAATTGAATGAGGCACCTGCTTTGGCAAAAATATTATCACTAGCTGATTTAAAAGGTCTAACAGATACTTTAAAGGGAGATGGTATCAGTTTTGATATTCTATCAGCACAATATAACTCAGATTCGTCTTTAATGAAAATCGAAGAGATTTTTATGATTGGTCCATCTATTTCCATATTAATTGATGGTTATGTTGAAAAAAAAAGTGGCCTAATAAGTTTAAGAGGCACACTTGTTCCTGCAAAAACTTTAAATAATTTAATTTCAAAAATACCAGTTGTCGGTGATATTCTAATCGGAAAAAAAGTCGGCGAGGGTGTATTTGGTATTAGTTTTAAAGTTAAAGGATTGCCAAACAATCTTAAAACTACTGTAAATCCAATAAAAACACTAACACCTCGATTTATTACAAGAGCTATAGAAAATTCAAATAAAAAATGAACTAAATAACTTTAACCTTAATGTGGTTTTTCTTTCCAATAGATAATTTAATAAAGTTATTTTCTTGAACGTCTCCTATGTTAACAATTTTTTTTACATCATTAACCGTTATATCATTTAATTTAACTCCATTATTTTTCAAAATTCTTCTTGCCTCACTTTTAGATTGAGCCAAATTATTTTGGAAAATAAGTTCTATAATATTAATACCTTGTATAATAATTTTTTTTTCAATTTCTCTTTCAGGTATATTTTTGCCTAATCCTCCCTTTACAAAGGTCTCTTTGGCAGTTTCAGCGCTATCTTTTGCTGCTTTGGATCCGTGTAGAATAGTTGTTGCTTTATTTGCTAATAAAATCTTCAATTTATTAATGTCTTTTTCATTTTCAATCTGCTTTGTTAAACTATCAATATCATCCTCTGTAAAATATTTTAAAAATTTTTTTACATCTTCGTCTGATGTATTTCTCCAAAATTGCCAATAGTCGTAGGGCGTAAACATTTTCTTATCTAACCATACAGCGCCTTTTTCAGTTTTACCCATTTTTACACCTGAGGATAAAGTTATTAGCGGGGTGGTCAAACCAAAAACATTTTTTTGCATAATCCTCCTAATAAGTTCTACACCATTTACTATATTCCCCCACTGATCAGAACCGCCTAATTGTAAAACACAATCATATTTTTTAAGAAGTTGATAGAAATCATACGCTTGTAAAATCATATAATTGAACTCTGTGTAACTTAAAGATTGCTCTCTATCTAATCTTAGTTTTACACTATCAAAAGTAAGCATTTTATTAATTGTAAAATGTTTTCCAACATCCCTCAAAAAATCTATATATTTGAGTTTACCTAGCCAATCATAGTTATTAACAAAGATTGGTTTAGTCTTCTTGTTTTTTGTTTGAAGTAGTTTTTCAAAAATTTTTTTGATACTTTTTATATTATTTTTAATTTCTTTCTCTTTTAAAATTTTTCTAGTTGAATCTTTTCCTGATGGATCTCCAATTAATGTTGTTCCACCACCTAATAAAACAATTGGTTGATGTCCATATTTTTGTAGAAGTCTCAAAATCATGATTTGCATTAAACTTCCAACATGAAGACTTGGAGCTGTGGTATCAAATCCAATATAAGCTTTAATAGGTTTGTGATTTAAAATTTTTTTTAAGCCTTCTAAATCAGTACACTGATTAAGAAAACCCCTTGAATTCATCTCTGATAAAAAGGTGCTTTTCATACAACTTTATGCTTAGAATCTACTATTATACAAAAATAATTATAAATAAATATAAATATGAATAAAGAATATACATCTTTGGGTTTAATGAGCGGTACATCTGGAGATGGTGTGGATGCTTCAATAATTAAATCTGACGGGATATCCAAATATAAAGTAATTTTAAACAAATATTACGAGTATGACAAAGAAATTTACCAAAAAATTCATTTATTAAAAGAGAGAATAAATTCTTCAAAAGATTTGAAAAATTATTATGACGATCTTAAAAATCTTGAACGAAAAATTACTATGTTTCATGTTAAACTTTCAAACGAGATATTAAAAAAAGACGAGATTGATATTATTGGTTTTCATGGACAAACTATTTTACATAGCTCAGAAGAACGGATCTCACGACAGCTTGGAGATGGTAATTTATTATCACAATTAACAAAAAAAAATATCGTGTACGATTTTAGACAAAACGATATTAAAAACGGTGGAGAAGGAGCACCGTTAACTCCAATTTTTCATCAATTAGTTTTAAAACAAAATAAAATAGACGTTCCTTCTTGCATTCTTAATATTGGAGGAATATCAAATGTAACAATTGTAAAAAATTATAACTCTTTCAATTTTACAAGTAGAGATATAGGACCTGGTAACTGTTTGATAGACTCTTGGGTCAGAAAAAATTCAAATAAAAAATTTGATGAGGATGGCAAACTAGCATCGATAGGAAAAATAAATGAAATTATACTTGAGCAAGCTCAAGAGCTTTATTCAAATAGGTCTAATAATAAAAATTTATCATTGGATGTTAATGATTTCGATGTTTCTTTCGCAAGAGGACTGTCATTAGAAGACGGTGCTGCGACTTTAACAGATTTTACAGGAAGAATTATTGGAGCATCTTTATTTACTTTGCTATCTAATAAAAGAGAAAATTTTTTTAAAGTTTTAGTGTGTGGTGGCGGAAGAAAAAACAAAATTTTATTAAATCAAATTAAAAACAGAACTCCTAAAAATATTATACTTCAACAGATAGATGATTATGGTGTTGATGGAGACTTTGTGGAGTCCCAGGCATTTGCTTATCTTGCAATTAGATCTTTAATTAATGAACCAATATCTTTTCCAGATACGACTGGTTGTTCTAAACCATTAACAGGAGGTACTATTATTAAATTTAAATAAGCTCTGTATTTTTTTTAACATATGAACTCATTACTTTTTTTAAATCTTCTTCTTTGTTTGAAAAAAAATGGTTAGCATTTTTAATTTCAGAAAATTCAACTTCAATTCCTTTTTGATTTTTTAATCTATTATTTAATTCAATAATACTATCTTTAGATACCAACTCATCTTTTTCCCCGTAAATCACTTGACCAGAAGTCGGACATGGCGCTAAAAAAGTGAAGTCATACACATTAGGTTGTGGTGCTATTGAAATAAATTTTGTAACTTCAGGCCTTCTCATTATTAGCTGCATACATATTAAGGAACCAAATGAGAAACCTGACACCCAACATTGACTGTAATCCTGATTTTCCCTTTCTATCCAATCTAAAGCAGATGCGGCATCCGAAAGTTCACCCTGACCATTATCAAATGTACCTTCACTTTTACCAACGCCTCTAAAGTTTAACTTTAAAACTGAAAAACCATTTTTTATAAAAACATTAAATGCTTCTTGAACTACTCTATTGTTCATTGTTCCTCCGTATTGGGGATGAGGATGCAAAACAACAGCAATTGGAGATCCCTTTTTTTGGTTTTTATAATATTTTGCTTCAAGCCGGCCAGAGGGCCCCGGTAAAAAAACTTCAATACTTTTCTGTTTCATTTTTAATAATGATAATTATTTTCAAAAAAAAAATAGATTTATAACATGTTTTTCAGCGACAAATTATTTTTTTATGAAGTTGACTATTTTAGTGGGAATAACTAAAAAAGTGCAATAAAACAATACTAAAATGAAACTTACTTCAAAAGGTCGTTACGCAGTTATGGCTATGGCCGATATAGCGTCAAACCAGAAAACAAAACCAGTTTCCTTAAATGATATAGCATTAAGGCAAAATATTTCTCTGTCGTATTTAGAGCAACTATTTTCAAAGCTTAAAGATAAAAAATTAGTACGGAGCAGCAGAGGTTCATATGGCGGTTATGTTTTAGAAAAAAATCCTAAAGAAATTAAAATATCTTATATTATTTCTGCTGTAGACGAAGAGATAAAAACTCTTAAATGTAAAAAAGAGTCAAAAAAAGGTTGTAATGGAAAAAATGTAAAATGCATAACTCACAACCTTTGGGATGATTTAGAAAGACACATTAACAACTTTTTTGAAAATATAAATTTAAGTGATCTTGTAGAAAAAAAAAATTTAAATACTAATTAGATGAGAAATCAAAATATAAATACTAATCAAGAGTACAAATACGGTTTCACAACTGATATTGAAAATATAAGGGCCCCCAAAGGTCTAAATGAAAATTCTATCAAATTTATATCTCAAATGAAAAAAGAACCTAAATGGATGCTAGATTGGAGACTTAAGGCATTTAGTAGATTAAAAAGTTTAAAAGAGCCAAATTGGCAAAAACCAAAATATCCTAAAATAAATTATCAAGACTTATATTATTATTCTGCGCCCAAAAGTGCTTCGAGTAAACCAAAAAGTTTAGATGAAGTTGATCCTAAATTACTTGAAACATACAAAAAACTTGGAATCCCTTTAAATGAGCAAAAGAAACTAAGCGGAGTAGCTGTAGATGCAGTGTTCGATTCGGTATCTGTAGCGACAACATACAAAGAAGAACTTACCAAAAAAGGGATAATTTTTTGTTCAATTTCTGAAGCAATACAAAAACATCCAGAACTGGTAAAAAAATATATAGGTTCGGTAATACCTATTACGGATCATTATTTTGCAACACTTAATTCAGCTGTTTTCACGGATGGTTCTTTTGTTTATATACCACCAAACGTTAGATGTCCTATGGAGCTTTCGACTTATTTTAGAATAAATGCTTCAGAAACAGGACAGTTTGAAAGAACATTGATAATCGCTGATAAGGGAAGTTACGTAAGCTATCTTGAGGGTTGCACGGCACCAATGCGTGATGAAAATCAATTACACGCCGCAAACGTAGAGTTAGTAGCATTAGATGATGCAGAAATAAAATACTCTACAGTTCAAAATTGGTACCCTGGAGATAAAGATGGAGTTGGAGGAATATATAATTTTGTTACTAAAAGAGGAGCTTGTCGTGGAAAAAATTCAAAAATTTCATGGACACAAGTTGAAACTGGTTCGGCAATAACATGGAAATATCCAAGTTGTATACTTCAAGGAGACAATTCTGTTGGAGAATTTTATTCAATAGCTATAACTAATAATCATCAAAAAGCAGATACTGGGACAAAGATGATTCATCTAGGAAAAAACACAAAAAGTAAAATTATTTCAAAAGGAATATCAGCTGGTAAAGCTGATAACACTTACAGAGGATTAGTAGATATATCTAGAAAAGCAAAAAATTCAAGAAATTATACGCAATGCGACTCGCTACTTATGGGAAATAAATGCGGAGCACATACCGTTCCTTATATAAAAAATAAAAATTCATCCTCAACAGTTGAGCACGAAGCAACAACATCAAAAATAAATGAGGAACAATTATATTATTGTAATCAAAGGGGACTTAACCAGGAAG
>MDTE01017574.1_pt1 | contig 11876 bp, 7 predicted proteins | sample 811231 | NCBI WGS metagenome assembly MDTE01 (sample SAMN05326651, study PRJNA326480) | marine metagenome | isolation source: seawater | place: Indian Ocean: Red Sea | collected 2010
AATTGGACCAGTAAAGTTTATAAGCGCATTTACTTCAACAATATCTAGATCAATAGAGGCAGAAGATACTGCAGTTATGAATATGGAATGGGAAAATGGTGCTTTGGGGACTATGGCAGTTACGATGTTAACTTATCCAAACAATCTAGAGGGATCAATTACAGTGTTAGGAGAAAAAGGAAGTGTAAAAATTGGTGGCAAAGCTATAAATAATATTGATTTCTGGAAATTCTCTAAGCCGTCTAAAGATGATGAATTAATTGATAAAGCAAGTTACGAGACAAATAGTGTTTATGGATTTGGTCACAAACATTATTGGTCTAATATGCTTGATTCATTATTAAATAATTCCACATCAATTTGTGATGGAGAAGATGGTATTAAAAGTTTAGAACTTCTTATTGCAGCATATAAATCATCAAATGAGAAAAGGATAATAGATCTTCCCCTCCCAAGATAGAACATTATTTTATAATTAATTCAAAATGATTCAAAGAAAAGAAGTTTTAGAATGGTTTGAGGAATATTTTTTTAGTAGATTTGAAGTAAAAATAAAATTAAAATATAATAAATCAAAAACAGAATTAAATTTATTCATCGAAGAGAAAAGGCTTTTATCCTTTACATTGAATAAAAATAAATTGAATTTCAATAAAAAAAATTGTGATTATTGGTTTTTTAAAAAAAAGGATTTAGAATTTATCAGAAAAAAAGATATACCGACACCAGGTGTTGAAAAAATTAAATATCCCTTAGTTGAATTAAACAAAAAATACGCAAAATTAAACTATGATTTGGTTTCATTTGTATATTGGAATCTTAATAGAATAGAAGAAAATAGTGATAAAAAAAAAGATAAACATTTCAGGTGCTTAGGCGTAAACAGTTATGCCTTTAGAAATAATTACCTTTATAGGCCAATTGTTGACGAATGGATGATCATAATAAAAAAATTGATTTTAAAATATGAATCGAAAGTTAAATTTAAAGAAAGTAAATTTACTTTAGAACCTACTCATGATACCGATATCGTTTTCAAATATTTGCATTTAAACTATTTCCAGATTTTAAAAAAATTTTTCTCTGTTCTTATTAAAAAAAAGTCTTTAAAAAGAGCTTTTAAGATAGTAATAAAAATTTTTAGGATAAAAAGAGGTCAAATAAATCTAGATCCATTTAATACTTTTGAAAAATTGATGTCTATTTCAGAAAGTCTTAATACTAAAAGTATATTTTACTTTCACACTGATATTTCCAATCCCCTATACGATACAAAAAAAGATATTAGAAATATCTATTATGCAGAGATTTTAAAAGAAATTATAAAAAGAGATCATATATTAGGAATACATCCAAGTTATGAAGCTTTTAAAAATAGAAATCTTATTCTGAAAGAAATAAATAAACTTGAGAAATTATTAATTGCTCACAAAATTTATAAAAAAATAATAAATTCAAGAATGCACTACTTGAGATGGGACCAAAAGAGATCAATTAGTGCGCTAGAGAATACTGGCATACTATTTGATAGTACACTAGGTTATATGGATACAGGGGGCTTTAAAAGCGGAACTTGTTTCCCTTATAAACCTTTTAATTGCAGTACTAATAGGATATCAAACATTACTATAAAACCATTAATAATTGTAGATGATACTTTATTCTCTAAATCATATTTGTCCTTAAATACAAAAAAAGCTGCAGAATTAGCAATTAAGTTGAAGCAGGAATGCAAAAATGTTGGAGGTACATTTACTTTTTTATGGCATAATAGCAATTTTAATAATTCAACTTTTTGGGATATCTATAAACTTATTCTTACAACTTAGAAAAATCAAATGATTAACAAAACAATCCTTCACCTAACACATACAAATGTTTTTAAAGACATAAGAGTAATTAAGGCGCTTGATGCTCTTTCTCAAAAAAAAGAATATAAATTAATAGCATTTGGAATAAATTTAAAAGATGACTTGTTTGAGAATGCAACATTAGACTTAATCTCTAAAGAAACAAAAGTATCAATATTCGAGCCATTTGATCTTAGAAATATTTTTTTTCCAAAAATAATCAAAAATATAATTAAATCTTTGCACTTAAATATTTTATTCATTATAAAAGGGTTCCATATAAATCCTGATTTAATTCATTGTCATGATTCTGTGGTGTTGCCTTCAGCTTATGTTTTACAAATAGTTTCGAAATGTAAAATTATATACGATGCTCATGAATTAGAAGCTTATCGAGGGGGGCAAGACTTTTTTTCATCATTTATTCATTTATCTTTAGAGAGGATGATTTGGAGTAAGGTGGATGGTTTAATTACCGTTTCCAACTCAATAAACGAGTGGTATCAAAGGAAACTGGGTAAAAAACCCTCCATTGTTATCCTTAACACTCCAAAGATTTTTAATACTAAAAAACAACCAAATAAAAATTACTTAAAGGAGCTCTTCAAAATACCAAAAAATAATAAGGTTTTTATATATTTAGGAGCCTTTGTCGAGGGCAGATCTATTAGAAATATTATAAAAGCTTTTAAAGAAATTGAAACTAGTAATCATGTAATATTTATTGGCTATGGCAAGTTAGAAAACCTAATTAGAAAAAACGCATCGATTCATGAAAATATTCATTATCATCCACCATTAATTTTTAAAGATATATTAAGTATTTCAAGTTCTGCAGATTATGGTTTATGTCTCATAGAACCAGTATCCCTAAGTGATTATTACTCACTTCCTAATAAATTATTCGAATATATTTTTTCTAATCTAAAAATCATAGGATCAAATTCTCCAGAAATTAAGTTATTAATTAATAAATATAGACTTGGTGTAACTTCTGGATTTAGTAAAAAGGAAATAATTAACTCAATAAAAAAGATTTTGGTGAGTAAAGATTATATAAAAAAAGATTTTGAGCAACTTACTTGGAATTACCAGGAGAAAATACTAAAAGATTTTTATAAGAGATTAACTAGCTAAAAGTAATTTTCAATGCTGTTATATAATAAAAAAAATTTTATTAAATATGTGTGGAATTTTTGGGGCTTTGGTAACTAAATCTAATAATATTCCCCAAAAAGATCTTTACAAATTGGCACTGCAATCTACTCAGAGAGGAAAGGATGGTAGTGGCTTATTTTTTTGTGAAAATAAAACTTACAAAATAATACGTTCAAATCATAAAATTACAAAAATTATCAATCATATTGATTCGCCTTTTATAAATTTTGCTTTTGGACATTGTAGATTAGTAACTAATGGACTTCTTGATAACCAACCTATCCTAAAAGATAATATTTGTGTAATTCATAATGGAATAATAGTAAATACCGAGTATTTATGGAATTCTATAAATATTAAAAGGAAATTAGAAATTGACACAGAAATAATTAATAGCTTTATTCTAGAGAAAATTAAAGAGGGTAAAGAATTAAAAAATATTGCAGGAAAAATTCTAGAAGAATTCAAAGGAGTTGTCAGTTCTGCAATAGCAATTCCTTCTTTAGGAAAACTTTTACTAATTTCAAATAATGGAAGTTTGTTCTGGGGAAAAAAAGGAGATACGATTTTCTTTAGTTCAGAACTATACTCGCTAAAGAATATTAATTGTGAAGACATAAAACAACTTAAAAATAATTATCAAGTTTTAGATATTTCTCAAAGTGAAGATATAAAATCAATTGATGAAAAAATTGATCATAAAAGTAATTTAATACCAACCCTAAAATTAAATAATAATGATGAACAGAAAATTCTTAAATATAGAAATCATTCTTTAAAAAGATGTTCGAAATGCATTCTCCCTGAGACAATGCCATTTATTAATTTTGACTCTCAAGGAATATGTAATTATTGCAAGAATTATAAACTCAGAAATCAACCAAAGCCAATAGCAAATTTAGAAAGAATAATTTCTAAATACGATCTAAATAAACAAAATAATTGTATCGTCCCTTTTTCCGGTGGAAGAGATAGTTGCTACGGTTTACACCTGATAGTTAAAAATTTAAATTTAAAACCAATTACCTATACCTATGATTGGGGAATGGTTACTGATTTGGGGAGAAGAAATATAAGCAGAATGTGTTCAATATTAAATATTGAAAATATTATCATTGCAGCTGATATTAGAAAAAAAAGAAGAAATATTGCAAATAATTTCAAAGCATGGCTCAAATCTCCAGATTTAGGCATGGTTAGCATTCTGACAGCAGGAGATAAACATTTTTTCAGACATGTAGAGACAGTTAAAAAACAATCTGGGATAAATTTAAATATATGGAGTGTTAATCCGCTTGAAGTCACATATTTTAAATCTGGTTTTTTAGGAATTGCTCCAGACTTCGAAGAAAAGCTTGTTTATAGTAATGGCGCTCTTAAACAAATAAGATATCAGTATTTAAGATTGAAGAAGATGATGAGAAGTCCAGGGTATTTCAACAATTCACTATTTGATACTCTTTCAGGAGAGTATTACAGGAGCTTTACAAAAAAATGCGATTATTACCATTTATTCGATTTTTGGAGATGGGATGAAAACGAAATAAATGAGACTTTAATTAATTCTTACGATTGGGAAATTGCAAAAGACACTAAAACAACTTGGAGAATTGGTGATGGCACGGCTGCTATGTATAACTATATTTATTACACTATTGGTGGTTTTACAGAACATGATACATTTAGAAGTAATCAAATAAGAGAGGGTCAAATTACTAGAGAAGAAGCGCTTAAACTTGTTCTTGAGGAAAATCAACCTAGATATCCGAATCTTAAATGGTATACAGATTGTTTAGGAATGGATTTTAAAAGTGTAATTAGTAGAATTAATCAAATAAAACCACTTTACGATTAATGAAAACAAATGTATGGTTTATCTCAAAATATAATGGACATCCAAAGTATTGTAATGGACCTTGTCGAACTTATTTCATAACTCATGAGTTAAAAAAAATAGGTCATAAAGTTGCAGTTATTAGTTCTGATTTCTGGAAAGGTTCTTTGAACTGGACAAAAGATAACTACAAAAAAGAAAAATCAAAAAAAGAAACATATTTTTTAGAATCTGACAAATTAACTTTTCTTACCATTTCAACATTCCCATATAAACTTTCCAAATCGTTTGAAAGAATCATAAGTTGGATTGATTTTGAAATAAAATTATTTTTTTTACCTGTTAAAAAATTATTTATTCCAAATGTGGTAATAATATCTACTCCCTCGTTATTAACCATTATAAATGGACTAATTTTTAAATTAAGATTTAGGTCAAAATTAATTATTGAAGTAAGAGATATATGGCCATTAAATTTAACAGCTGAGGGGAATTTCAGAAAAAATAATTTTTTAATTAAGTTTCTTTCGCTTTTAGAATATCTTGGTTATAGATATTGTGACCATATTGTTGGAACAATGCCAAATTTAGAAAAGCATATTATGAAAATAATTCCAATAAAGAAAAAAGTCTCTTGTATCCCAAATGGATATGACCCAACTTATTTCTCAAAAATAACCAAATCAGAAACTGCAATTAATATTGACTCCAATAAATTTTATATTGGTTATTTTGGCTCCTTTGGTATAACTAATGCACTTGAAACAGTATTTCATGCAGCGCATCTCTTAAGAAAAGATAAAAGTATTCATTTCCTGTTTGTTGGTGATGGACAGTTAAAAAAATCTTTTGAAAATAAATTTAAAAAATATTCAAATATTACTTTTATTGAAAGAATTAATCATGAAGAAGTTTTTAATCTTTCCTCAAAATGTGATTTACTTTATTTTTCGGTAAAAGATTCTATTGTTTGGAAATATGGTCAATCGTTAAATAAGGTAGTTGATTATATGTTAAGTGGCAGACCAATATTGGCTTCCTATGATGGTTTCCAAAGTATGATTAATGAAGCAGATTGTGGTTTTTTTGTAAAACCTGGTGATGCTATATCTTTAAGTAAAAAAATAAAAGAAATTTCATATTTACCAAAAGAATATTTAACTAAAATGGGTAATAAAGGTAAACAATGGATTTTAAAGGAAAGACCTTTCGAATTTTTAGCAAAACAATACTCGGAAATTTTAATTTCTACAATAAAAAAATGAATCTTTATTTAAATTTCTAATCAAATTAATGATTTCTAAATGGCCTCATTTTTCTGATGAACAAATCAAATCTGTAGTTAATGTTTTATCTTCTGGAAAAGTAAATGCATGGCAAGGAGAGGAGTGCAAACTATTTGAAAGTGAATTTTCAAAATTTTGTGGTTGTAAATATTCAATTGCAGTATCGAATGGTTCTTTGGCATTATCACTTTGTTATTTAGCTATAGGTGTAAAGCCTGGGGATGAAATAATTACTACACCAAGATCTTTTATAGCAACTGCATCAAGTATCGCGCTTCTTAAAGCTATCCCAATTTTTGCTGATGTAGATATTAACTCAGGATGTATAACAGAAAAAACAATAAGACCACTCATTACAAAAAAAACTAAAGCAATTTCAATTGTTCATTTCGCGGGTTGGCCAGCTGAAATGGATAAAGTAGTTAGGCTTGCAAAAGAATTTAATTTATTTGTTATTGAAGATTGTGCACAAGCGCATGGGGGGGGAATAAAAATAAATCAAAAATTTAATTCTGTTGGAAGCTTTGGGGATGTTGCGGCTTGGAGCTTTTGCACAGATAAAATTATTAGTACAGGTGGAGAAGGAGGGATGGTAACAACTAATAGTAAACAACTATGGGAATTGATGTGGTCATTTAAGGATCATGGTAAAGACTATCAAAAAGTTTTGAATAAAGGTAATCATATTGGCTTCAAATGGCTTCATGATAAATTTGGAAGTAATTTTAGAATGACAGAGATGCAAGCAGCGATAGGTAGAAAACAACTAAGATGCCTAACTGAATGGAGTAAAAGAAGGAAAGAAAATGCTGAAATTATAGTTTCTGCGATCTCAAAAATCCCCTTAATAAGGATTCCAATTAATAAAGAAAATGAGATACACGCATGGTATAAATTTTATTGTTATTTAGAATTAGAATATTTAGAAAAAGGATGGGATCAAAATAAGATTGTACAAGAGATAAATTCTTTGAATTATCCTGCTTATCATGGGGGGTGCAGTGAAGTATATTTAGAAAAGTGCTTTGAAAATTCTAAATATAAACCAGAAAAAAGACTAACTAACGCAAAAAAACTTGGAGAAACAAGCTTAATGTTTCTTGTTGATCCAACTATTCATAGAAATGAAATGGTAAATTATGCGAAGGTAATATCAAGAGTGTTAAAAAATGCTTGTAAAAATTATTAATTAAGATAGAGAACAAATAAATTTAAAATAACTAAAATTTATAATTTATTTGTTCTATGAATCTGAAGCTAAATAATAACAAAAAGGAATAAACCCATCGCATCGGGAAAAGAGAGAAAGTAGTGGAAGAAATTTCAAATGATGAACAAGCCAATAACCAAAATATAGTTAAAGTTGATAAAACTCTTAGATTGAAACTAAAGTATTTGTTTGAATTAATTAATAATAATTTAGCGAACCACAAATTTAAGGTTAAATTCAAATAAAAGATAAAGGCACCAATAAATGTTCCATAAAAACCAATATTTAAGAATAAACCACTTGTATTCATATTATTGGTATCATTAGTAATCCCAGAAAACTTATATCCTGCATAATTACCTACTATTCTAAAAACGGATTCACCTTCATAACCAGTTAGAAATGAAGCTCCTGGAACCCCCCCCAAATAACTTGCGATCGGTATATTTAATTCATTAATAGCCATAATATTAATAGCCCCAGTGTTGTAGTTAGCTAAAAATGTCCTATAAAAAACTGCCATAAATACTTTAAAAATTGCAAAGTCAATCAATCTATTAGCAGCAAACATACTGATTAAAATCAAAAAAGATAATAGAAATAAGCTTATTAAAAAGAGTAAAATTATATTTTTAAATCTTTTCTTTTTTATTGTTAATTTGTTTTTCAAATTAACAAACGTTTCGATTAATGAAAACCTTATATTATAAGTATTCGTCATATAAAATAAAATTGCAGTAAATACGAAGGGAAAAATAAAAGGACTTCTTGCTCCATTTATATTACATATTAAAATTACAAAAATACTAGCTAAAATCGTGATTAATTTTCGAGTAAAATATTTTGATTTTAGAAACTTTAAACTTAATAAAGGTATTATTATCAAACTTAAATTCGAACCAATTAGATAAGGTTTAATAAAAATTTTTTCTGAGGCTAGCTTTATTGTTTCTTCTCTAGATAAATAATGAGCGGCAGGATCAAAGAATAAAGTGTAAAGTCCAGTTTTCTGGATATCATATTCATACCAATATGGTAGACAAGTTATTAAAAGAAAAAGAAATAAGAAAATAGAAAATTTATTTATAATATTTTTATTTATTTTTTCTAATGAAAAATCAGGCAGTATTAAATTCTTAAAAAAACTGAATTTAGTTAAGGAAAAAATTATTAAAAAACAATAAAAAGCGAACCCAATATTTGCAGAAATTAGAAATTCATCCTCGAATTTATCTATATTCGCAAAGTCTGGAATAAATACATCAAAATTATAGTAAAAACTTATCATTCCAATTCCTACAAATAAAATTAGAGGAATATTGAAAATATAAAATAGATTATTTAGTAAAGAAGGTTTGAATATTAAATAAAACCAATAAAATAAAAAAAATATTAATGCAATAAAAAATGTAAAATAAATCAATTATTTTTAATATTATTCCAAGATTATTTTTCTATTTTAATGTAATTTAATAAATTTACCATATTTAGGAAATATTAAAAACTATTTTTTGCACTAAAAAAATTTTTTAACCATAGTTTATTAATATAAATTTATTCTGGAGGAAATTTCATTAAAAAAGATAATGTTTTATTTCTGAAAATAATTTATATTGTGTTAAGAATACATTATTTATTTTCTTGAAAACACCTGAGCAGATAAAAATAGGTTTAAGGCTTTGGAAAAATTTACAAAAAAGAAGAAAATATCAATTATTCATTCTTTTAATTTCTATTATTTTTAGTACTTTTGCCGAGGCATTTACAATAATATCTGTTGTTCCTTTTTTGAATATTATTTTTTATTCTGAGAATTCAGATAATCTTTATTATGTAGATAAATTTTCTAATTTATTTAGATTTCAAGAAGTAATTGATGCGAAATTTTTAATAACTTTACTTTTTGTCTCATTGATAATTATAGCTGCTTTTATAAGACTTTTAACAATCAAATTAAGGACAAAATTATCCACAGCTTTAATAGCTGATTTTAAATCGGAGATATTTAAAAACTTATTACATAAAGAATATAAAAATCACATAGAAGAAAATAGTGCTGATATTATTTCTGGATTGTCATCTAAAGCAAGAAGATCACTCATAACAATTAATAATATTTTGGATATAATTTCTTCTATTTTTATTAGTATCGGAATATCCTTGGGCCTTTTAAAGTTAAATTGGCAAATATTCACCTCTTCAGCAATAACCTTTCTTGCAATATATACTTTTATTGTTTTCCTAAATGATAATAAACTTAAGTCAAGTAGCAGAATTGTTTCTTCTATTGAATCATCTGAAATTAAATTAGTTAATGAAACGATTGGATATATAAGAGATATAATTTTAGATAACCTGCAGAAATTTTACATAAATGAGCATTTAAAATACATGAAAACCTTTGCAGAAGAAGAAGCTTATAATCTATTTACTGCTTTATATCCAAGATACATAATAGAAGCCATTGCAATTATAATAATTACTTTATATGCTTTTGTATCAATAAATGTTTTTGATAATTCAAGCACTGAGGTCCTTATAATATTGGGGGCTTTTGCCTTAGGTACTCAAAGATTATTACCCCAAGCACAATCAATATATGGATACTGGTCTGGAATAACTTCATCTATAGGGCAATTAGATGATTTTTTAAAATTAGTTGAAAGAAAGAATCATAAAAATATATTTAAAAATATTTCACCTTTAAATTTCGAAAATAAAATTGAATTGAAAAATGTATCTTTTAAATACAAAGGAACAAAAAATTATATTTTCCAAAATATTAATTTGAATATTTATAAAGGAGATATTATTGGAATTATTGGTTCAACAGGACAGGGTAAAAGTACTCTAATTGATATCTTAATGGGCCTTTTAGAGCCAATTAAAGGGAAATTATTAGTTGACCAAAAAAACATATATGAAAAAGATAACTTAACTTCTTGGCGCAAATCAATTAGTCATGTCCCACAAGATTTTTATGTTTCAGACAATACTATAAAAGAAAATATTGCTCTTGGGGAACCTCTTAGTGAGATTAATATTCAAAAAATAAAAGAGGTTATTGATTTAACTCAATTAACAGGTTATCTAGAGAAATTGCCATATGGACTAGATACTTTAATTGGAGAAAAAGGATCTAAACTAAGTGGAGGTCAAAAGCAAAGAATAGCAATAGCAAGATCACTCTACAAAAATAAACAATTATTAATACTTGATGAGGCTACAAGTGCGCTTGATGAAAGAACTGAAAGAAAGATTCTAAAAACAATAAAAAATTTAAGTAATAATTTAACGATAATTCTCATAACCCATAGAAAAAAAAGTTTATCAATTTGTAATAGAATTTTAGAAATAGAGAATGGTATAAATGAGGTCAATAGTGATGATATAAAATAAAAATCATGACGGTATTTTTAAAAATTATCAATAAATTTAGGAGGTTTTTTAAAGGAATCTTTGTTTTTTATGGAAATTTAAATTCCTTATTTAAATTTTTAATTTTTTTAGCCATTGACTTTTTTATTTTATTACTTACTCCAGAATTAACAAATTATTTTTTTAATGCAATAAAATTTGAGAATAGGGTTTTAATAAATATTTTATTTATCCTTATTGGATTATTAATTTATATCTTAACTGGTCAATATAAATCAGTTAGTAGATTTATAGCAAGTTTAGATTTTTATAAAATAGCTCTAAGAAACATAACCATAGTTTTTTTTGTATTTGTAATTTCAAGTTTACTTAAAATAGATAATTTTCTTAATTTAGGCAATTGGATATCTTTTTGGATAATCTTGACAATTTTAGTATGTTCCACAAGGTTTATACTAAGAGATTTATTTTTTTTACTAAATTCTTCTGAACTAAAACAGATCAAAAAGATTGCAATATATGGTGCTGGAGTAGCTGGTGCAAAGCTTGCTCATAACCTAAGTTATGAAGGGCAAATGAAAGTTGAACTTTTCGTAGATGACTCAAAAAAACTATGGACAAAAAATATTAAAGGAATTGAAATATATCCACCATCAATACTTCAAAAGTTGAATCAAAAGATTGACCAAGTCATAATAGCTATTCCATCTATTTCAGAGCTTAGGTATAGAGAAATTGCTAAGAAGATAATTTTTGCAGGTATACCAGTTTTTAAAATCCCTTCAGTTGAAAGCTTGACTGACTCTAAAGCAAGAATAAGTCAATTAATACCAATTAAGTTTGAAGATTTGCTAGGAAGGGAAGTAATACCTGCTGATCCAAAATTACTTGGTCCAAATATTAAAGATAAAGTTATTTGTATAACTGGAGCAGGTGGGTCTATTGGTAAAGAATTATCAAAGCAAATTATTAAACTAAAACCTAAAAAACTAATATTATTTGAACAAAGTGAACTAAATTTATACGAAATATATCAAGAATTAATTATTTTGAATTCAAATATAAATGTATTGCCAATCCTTGGTAATTGTTTAAATTTAAATCTTGTAAAATCCCTATTTGGAGAACATAATGTAGAAATAGTTTTTCATTCGGCGGCA
>MDTE01060960.1_pt1 | contig 11876 bp, 10 predicted proteins | sample 811231 | NCBI WGS metagenome assembly MDTE01 (sample SAMN05326651, study PRJNA326480) | marine metagenome | isolation source: seawater | place: Indian Ocean: Red Sea | collected 2010
CCATGGGATGGTTTTGGGCCAGTCAGTGACTAAAGCAGTGATTGAGCTTCAGATAACTCATAACAAACCTATCGGACTTGGAATCATCGGCCCTGGGGCAGAACCCCAGCACATCGGACCTAGACTGGAGCCTCACGCCAGAGCAGCAGTAGGTGCTGTCGTGGCAATGTCCGAATAACCGGTTCACTCGCCAGGTAGCTTTACTTCTGGGAGAACCGTTGATGTGGCTGACTCCATCTGTTCTACGGAAATCAGAGGTGTCAATTTCCCATTAAAGACGCCAGATGCTCCGACGTGGAGGGAGAATCTGATTGCCATAGCCTCCGATGGGATGTCTATTATCATCAAGAAGTCCATCGTCCCATAGGCCCAATAATACGCTTCCAATGAACCTCCCATGGCTTCCGCGCTTCTTTCTGCTTCCTCGTGTCGGGCCTTTCCTCCATCCTTTAGAAGTCCAGCTACTCCCTTTTCCGTGTAGTTTCCAGAATACATGTATTTTGGCATGAGACTAACCTTATGGGGATTGATATATTATTATTTTCTATTCAATTTCTGAAGTTTGACGACTCTCAAGATTGAAAGGATGTCGAGTGTCTGGAGGGCTTATGGGCGGGGACGTTAGAAACGTGATCATAGTTGGTTCAGGGCCTGCCGGATACACCGCAGGTCTGTATTCTGCAAGAGCACTTCTCGAGCCATTGATGTTCGCAGGATATATGTCTGGAGGGCAATTGATGTTGACTTCAGACGTCGAAAATTTTCCCGGATATCCAAAAGGAATAGGCGGTCCTGAGATGATGATTGACATGAGGGAGCAAGCTGAAAGGTTCGGACTCGAGATTCAGGACAAGAATGTCGAGAGAGTCGACCTATCAAAGCGACCGTTCACGGTTTGGGTCGAGGGAGAGGAATATAGGGCCCAATCACTGATTATCTGCACTGGAGCAGAAGCCATTTGGCTAGGCGCAGATGGCGAGGACGAGCAAAAAGGCAGAGGCATCTCAACTTGTGCGACATGTGATGGTGCTTTCTTTAAAGATGAAGAAATAATTGTGGTTGGAGGCGGAGATTCCGCAATGGAGGAGGCAACTTTTCTAACACGTTTCGCAAGCAAAGTCACTATAATTCATCGTAGGGATGTTTTTAGGGCTTCCAAGGTGATGTATGAGAGGGCAGCAGATCATCCCAAGATCGAGATAAAAACCCACAGACAGGTCAAAAGTTGGGTAGCGGGAGAAAATGGACTAGAAGGAGCAATTCTGGAGGACCCCAGAGATGGTAAAATCGAGGAGATTACTTGCACTGGAGCATTCATCGCAATCGGTCACAAGCCAATCACAGCTTTCCTGGAAGGACAGCTAGAAACAGATGATTCTGGATACATTCTTCCTCAGGAACACACTATGACCAGTGTCGAAGGGGTATTCGCGGCAGGAGATGTGGTAGATACGAGATACAGACAGGCAATCACAGCCGCTGGAATGGGTTGTCAGGCCGCTATTGATGCCGAGAGGTGGTTAGAGGATCAATACTGAGCTGAAGATATGGCAAAAGATCAATTGAGCCCTAATGAGCGAGCTAGATACGCACGCCACATCATTCTACCAGATGTAGGGGAGGGTGGTCAGAAAGCATTGCGCGAGTCATCAGTAATGGTGATTGGGGCTGGAGGTCTAGGGTCCCCTGCTCTTCTATATCTTGCAGCCGCAGGAATAGGTAGAATTGGCATTATTGATGATGATCAAGTTGACATTTCCAATCTTCAAAGGCAGGTCATTCACTCTACATCTGATCTTGGCTCGTTGAAATCGGATTCAGCAAGAAGGAGTATATCAGAATTGAATCCTGAGGTAGATGTTGTGAGTTACAATACTAGATTAAACGTAGGGAACTCGCTGAAATTGTTGTCGGGATGGGATATTGTCATCGATGGTTCAGATAATTTCCCTACTCGATACACAATCAGTGATGCCTGTGAAATTCTGGGTACTCCATGGATTTTTGGAAGCATCCATAGATTCGAAGGTCAGGTTAGTGTATTCAACTACAATAACGGCCCAAATTATCGAGATTTGTTTCCATCCGCACCATCCTCTGATTTAGCTCCGAATTGTGCTGAAGCCGGGGTATTGGGTGTTCTACCTGGAATTATTGGTACTATTCAAGCCAGTGAAGCGATTAAAATGCTACTAGGAATCGGCAAATCTCTTTCCGGCCAATTGTTGGTAATTGACGTCAAAACAATGGCTACCCGACTACTAGCTTACGGTAAAGACGATAGAAGAAAGCCGATTACAGAAATGTCAGAACAGCTTGTAATGGCCGCTTGCGAGAGCAAAAAACATCCTGTAGAGCCAACGGATCCAGATACTTTGCATATTTCACCTATTGATTTCGTGAATAAGCGTGCTCAAGGTTGGAAACCTTTCCTCTTAGATGTGAGAAGAGCCGATGAGGAGGCAATTACTTCACTTCAAGGGACCGATTTGAGAATAATGCATTCGGAAGTCCCGTCGAAAATGCAAAAATTGCCACGAGATAACGACATTGTGGTCTATTGCAGGACGGGGGTTAGATCAGAAGCGGTTGTCAGATTTCTGTCCGAAAATGGGTGGAGCAAGGAAAATGTGTACAATCTCCAGGGTGGTATTCATTTATGGTCTGATACCATTGATTCATCAATAATAAAATATTAAGTGGTAGAATATAATTCAGTTAACTGTTTTTATGTGGTTTTTAAGGAAAATATACGTATAATGATAAAATTTAATTCTTTATACGGTATAATTATAGTTAGTCTATCGTTTAATTGTGGTTTTTAATTGGAATAACTTAATTTTAATTTTGATTTTTAAATAATTTAATGATAATATGGTAAATAAGTATTCAATCATACGAATAATTGTTGTAGTATATGTCTTGCCAGCCTTATGGCAGGAGTGAGGAGGGGAGTCTGGCAATGCCCCGATTGTGGTTTTCATCAGACTTGGAAAATTAAATCGAATAACTCAAACAAATTAGATAGGCGTTGTTCAAGTTGCGGAAAAAGGGTCAGGGCCACCATAGATCGCTCTTCTTCTGGCAAGGGAAGGTCCAGAGAGGTTGTGATTTGGGAGAGAAAACCCGATACAAACATGGCAATACTCGAAAACGAAGCAAAAAAGAGGAATGAAAACAAAGTCACTGAAACATCAGCAAAACAACCGATCAACGGGGAGCCTGTTAAGCAATCGGATTTGCCAGTAATTTGGGGCCTTGGTTGGGTCCCAAAATCACCATTAGAGTTTGTGAGACCGATTAAAGAGGCGTCAGTGCGTAAGGAACTAATTAGGTTCTTGGCCGAAAGGCATGATGGCTATCTTAATTTTGTACTGGACTGCTGGAAGGACTGTGAAAAAAAGGAACATTTCAATGGAAAAGATTTCCACGATTTTTCTATTTTATTTGTTTCCGAACTCAGAGCAAAACTTTCAGAGAGATTGCTCGAACCTGATCTCCTAGAACTTGGAGAGCTGGAGGTTATTCCACTTAGAGGTGGTTCTGTTCACCTTGCAAGAAGGGCAGAAAGATTTCTAATCGACGTGAGTCTTTGCCTTAGAAGAATTGCCCATTCTTGTTCGGTCACAATCGGGCAGAGAATCCAATGGCAAAAATGGATGACAAGAACAAGGCTAGTTGATGAGCAACTAAAGGACCTATTTACCTCTGGTTTACCAGCTCCGGATGGTAGTAAATTTGGAGGAAAAGGATTCAGATCTACATGGCAGGAAGGGGTGGTTGCATGTGCATCGGCACTGATTAGAGCAGTTGACCTTCCTAAGAATGAGTCCCACAATGCAGATGTCGTTGCGCCCATGATCAGAGATGTTGGTCTTGCTTTGGCAATGGGGCAAACGGCGATCGAGGTTCTTTCCGCCCAAATGGGGAAATCAGAATCATACATGGACGGTGGGCATGAGGGATGTGGTGGAAGAGACTTACATATTGGGAATTGGGAGAAGGGAATCTTACCCCCTACCGCACCATTGCCAATAGCTAGTGCAACAACAACTGGAGTGGCTCTCGCTGCTAAGCGATTGGGAATTGGAAGGTTCCATCTAGCACCTGTTGGCGAGGGTTGCAGTAGCAGTGGAGAATTTTGGGAGGCTATGAATTTCGCTGGCGTTCGCGGCCTTCCAATTTGCTACATGATTCAGAATAATCAAATTGCCCTAGACACATTCGCGTCTTCACAATCTGGAGCGGAAACATTTGGTGACAAAGGACACGGGATGGGAATCCCATCTTGGACAATCGATGGATCCGACCCAAGTAGTTTCTATTCATCTACTGCGGTTTCCAGGGAATTCGCATTAAGCGGAGGAGGGGCAACTCTAATTCATGTCGAGACAATGAGGGGCTGCGGACATGCCCATCATCATGATGACTTGTATCTTGGAGCTGCTTCGGGTAATCCTCCGGGCTACGTAGATAGGGATTTGATTTCATATTGGTCAAATAAAGACCCTCTTCCGAACCACATGGAAGCTCTCATCAAGATGGGCGTGAGTGAAGGAGAGCTGAGTGAAATGGTTGAAAAGGAGCAAATTGCAATCTTACGGTCTAGGGAGCAATTGGAAAATATGGAATGGCCCGAGGGAAACTCCGTTGTTATGGGCGTCACTTCAATTCAGGACGCTCCCTCTCATGAAAATCAATTATCTAGAATCAATAGAGACTTACAACAAGCTGACCAACCATTGGCACCCGGAGAGCTCTCAATCGAATTCTCCGATGCACCCAACTCTTGGAGTTATAGCAGGTCAATTCAGAATGCCATGGCGACTCTGGCTGATCAATTCGGAGATCAAATCGTATTCATGGGGGAAGACATGGAGGTTGCTGGGGCCTTCGGCATGAATCTTCCTTTGAAGGCGAAGGGCCACCACAAGGCACTTCTGGACATGCCCCTGTCAGAGGCTATTATCATCCACTCAGCTACTGGAGCTGCATTGGGGGGAATGCGTCCCTTGGCAGAGATCCAATTTGGAGGATTTGCGGCTCTTGCACTCAATCCGTTGTTAAATAATGCCGCTCAGCTGAGATGGAGATGGGGGGCAGAGGTCCCCTTGACAGTAAGAATTCCATTGGGGGCTAAGACTCGAAGCGGGCCATATCACGCAAACATGATTGAAGCTTGGATGGCTAACGATCCCGGATTAATTTTGGTCGCCCCAAGCAACCCCCAGGATGCATATGATTTGTTAATAGAGTCCCACCAACTTCCAGATCCAGTTGTTTTCCTTGAACACATCGGACTTTACGGTTTGAGAGGTGGATTAACCGGTTGGGGGGATAATATCAACCAAATAGTGGATACAAAAACTGTCCAAAAAAGAGTTTCAAGAGGGCAGCTCTCAATTGGACAGTCGCGAGTCCTAAGAGGTGGTAGAGACATAACAATAGTAACATGGGGGGCTATGGTCCATGTGGCTCTAAGAGCATCCGAAGAAGCTGCAAAAAATGGAATCGAGGTCGAGATCATCGATCTTAGAACTCTAATTCCTTTTGATGCAGATACTTGTATTCAATCTGTAATCAGGACTGGTAGGGTGATAGTTCTGCAGGAAGCCCAATGGACCGGAGGTTTCGGGCACACCGTGGCCAGCAGGATTGTAGAGGAGTCATTTTGGAAGTTAGAGTCTGCCCCCGTGGTAGTGGGGGCGCTAGATACCCCAGTACCCTTCTCTCCAACCTTGGAGGACCATACAATCCCAAGTGTGGAGATTGTTATGAGACATATTCGGAAATCATTGGATTGACCCAATCAGTCTTGAAATACGAAAACAGTAATCTGTAAACGATCATGGGCAGTACTGTGGAACAGTCATTGCTGGACGTTTTGTTCGTACTATCTGGCTTTGCATTGTTGATGGGAGGTGGAGAGGGATTAGTACAGGGAGCTACTAGAATATCAGAAAACCTAAGCGTTTCTCCATTGGTTGTTGGATTCACCGTGGTAGCAGTTGGTACATCCCTGCCAGAACTAGCCGTCGCAATAGCCGCGATAAGTGCTAATACCCCGGATATTGCCGTTGGAGGTGTTCTAGGCTCTAATGTCGCGAACGTGATGTTGGTCTTGGGAGCAGCAGCCGTATTAGGGGCTAAGTCTGATACAGAAAAAGGAGTAGAGAGATGCTTTGGCGGTATTGGTAGCTACTCTTTTCATGGCAATATTCGTTTATTTTGGAAAAGTTCCCTTTCTAGGAGGTATCGTTATGTTAGCGTGCCTAGTTGGTTACTATTACTACACTTACTCAGTTGCAATATCGGGGGAAGATGTGTATGAGTTCGAAGACTCATGGCTTCCAAACAAAATGTCCCTTGCTATCCCGGCCTGTGCTTTGGGCGGTGCAATGATATGGTACGGTGCAGAATTACTTGTCACGGGCTCGACAAATATTGCTGAGACTTTCGGAGTCTCAGAGGCTGTTATTGGCCTTACAATGGTAGCACTGGGAACTTCTCTTCCCGAACTGGCCGTTACGCTAGTAGCCGGATTCAGAGGGCAAGGAGGGGTTGCTGTTGGAAACGTACTTGGTTCCAATGTGATGAACATCATGGGAATAATTGGGATCGCAAGCATTGTTGGGAATGGAATTCCTATTGATGTAGAGTTTCAAAGAGACATATTAGTAGTGGCGGCAACATCAAGCTTCATAGTGTGGATGCTCATATCTGAGAAGGAGTTCACGAAAAACATTGGAACAATGATGATTCTTACTTACCTAGCCTACATTACGTATCTCGGTGGTATTTTACACGGATTTTTTTAACGGGATAGGTCAGAAAATAGTAGTAGTGATGCTATGCAATGCATAATTCTTGCAGCTGGCTCAAGCATCAGACTCGGTAGGGATAAGGCATTAATCGATGTCGGCTCCCAAGCATTAATCAGTTGGATTTCAGGAAGATTGTCTGGTCGTGTGGACAATATCACGGTAGTGACTAACGAGACGAACTTTGAAGAAATCTCCAAAATAGTTAGTGATGCGATTGTAGTCATAAACTCCGATCCTCACAAAGGAAGAACGGGGTCTCTCAAAGTAGGGATTGAGAGTATTGATTCCTCTGGTGCAGAGGATTACAGACTGCTCGTTGTTCCCGTAGACCGACCTGGCTTCTCAGATTCCACTCTTGAGCGTCTAATTTCTTCAGATCAGACCTGCTGCCCAATGAAGGAAGGAAGGGGAGGGCATCCCCTAGCACTGGTTCGCGAAGATGTCGAAAAGGTTAGGAAAAGCTCAGCAAACATACCATTGAGAGAAGTAATTGAGGCCAGTAGGTTCGAGGTTTCGGACAGATTTCTAGATCTGAACATAGATACTCCGGAAGATTTAGTCAATTTACATGAGAAATTGAAATTGGTAAATAATGAAAATTGAGATGGCGAATTTCTGATTCTGAGCCCTAAAATGATTGAATTTGGCATATCCCATTTCAAAACCACATAATTGGATTATCAGATCACTTTATTCTCCGATGTCAAATGATTTATACAAACTTGGGGTGGAATGACCAATGCCAACCTCTGCCGAAGTAATTGAAGTGGTAGTCGTTAGTATGCGAGACGCCTTTCTGGCCGTCACTGTGTTTGTTGCAGCGATGGTTCTATTATTCAGTTGGTTGCAATACATTACCGCCGGACGTTTTGTGGATTTCATCCGATCAAAAAGAAGATGGCAGCCCGTAATTGGGGCTGTAATGGGCATCACTCCTGGTTGTGGCGGAGCCATTGTAATCATGCCAATGTACACTAGGGGCCTCGTCACCTACGGAACAGTAATCGCTACTCTTATCGCAACTCTCGGAGATGCCGCTTTTGTCTTAATTGGTGCTGCTATAACGGACTCCTCTTTCGTGGCTCCTGCAGTAGCGGTACACATCATCTCCTTTCTCACAGGAATCACATGGGGCTACCTAGTTGATGGATTAGGAATCACCCCCCAGCATCCTTTAGGTGGATTTTTCCTTGCTTCAGAGTTAACAGAGGATTCTGGAATAAGCAAATTAGAGGATTCTGAAGATGCTCAAATGGTCTTTGATGACCTTGGGAGGGAAAAAGAAAGTGACCCAGGATACTTCCTTCTTCATCAGGGTTACACACTATGGTGGGTGGTTACTTCAATTGGATTGGTAATAGCAGTAATGTTACTTGTTTGGAGTTCTCAAGATCCCGATTTTAACCTATCATTAGATTATGATCCATTTTCGCTAGATGGCTTCATTACATGGATTGGTTTGATCGGGACAACTTTGTCAATAATCCTTTACCTATCTCAAAGAACCTGGATTCGTGATGATACCGAAGCTTCAATTGGAGATAAATTATACTCTATGAGAGAGACACTAATACACTCCGCAAGTGAAACTGCATTCGTGACATTCTGGGTAATGTCTGCTTACCTAATTTTCGAATTTTCAATGTTATTCTCTGGGACTAATGAAGCAGAATTAGCGAAGTATGGCGATGGAGTTATTGCAGTTGTGGTTGCTTCATTTATTGGATTGATACCTGGTTGTGGACCTCAAATAATCGCTATTACCGCCTATACAAAGGACCTGATATCATTCCCGGCTTTGGCCGCGAACGCAATAAGTCAGGATGGAGACGCTCTGTTTCCGCTTTTGGTAAGGCACAGGTTAGCCAGCCTTTGGGCCACGCTACATACTACTATCCCTGCCCTAATTTTGGGAGTTGCACTTTGGATTCTGGACATATCATTCTAATTGCAATGAAAATCTCAAACACATCCGATAAGTTACACAACTCCAAAGGTTGGCACCCCGACGGAGCCTTGTGACTGTCGTAGTTCTTAATTGGGCCATCAAGAGGGTAGAGGCTGGAGAAAGAGTTGCCATTGCATCGGTTATTAGCGCTAGGGGCAGCGTTCCTGGAAAACCAGGAGCGAGACTAGCAATTAGCTCTTCAGGAGAAAAGTTTGGAACTATTGGTGGTGCAGGATTGGAATTAACAGTTGAGAAGGAACTTCAAGATCTTCTTTCCCAAGATTTCTCTGACCTAAGGAAAAAAGGAGGTAAAGTTGAGGCATTTGTGTTGAACAGGGATGGTAAAGGAAAAGAGGCACCTGCCCTCGACAGTCTATGCGGAGGTCGAGTGACAGTGGCTATGGAAGTGATCAATCCCCGTCCTCACATCCTGATTGCAGGCGGAGGGCATGTTGGTCTTTCGATTGCAAGAGTCTGTGATTCTCTGGAATGGCAATATAGCGTATTCGATATCAGGGAGGAATACTGTAATGAGCAGCGATATCCAAACGCTGAGGGTAAATTCTGCTCATCCGTCGAGGATTTTCTAAATAGCGAAAGCAAGGAATCATTATCTCGTTTCTCGGACATCCTACTATTGAGTCATGACTGGTCAATCGATGAAGAAATGCTAGTAGCATTACTCCAAGTCTGCCAAGATGGAAAAAGACCCCGGATTGGGGCTATTGGATCAAAGAAGAAATGGTCTGCCTTCAAGAAGAAGGCTATTGAAAGTGGGGTAGAGAAATGGCTGATTGACTCTGTCAGGTGCCCTATTGGACTAGACATAGGAGCAGACACTCCCGAAGAAATTGCAATTGCGGTTTGTGCAGAGGTTTTATCCATCGAAAGGAAGAACGTATCTACCTAAGTATCAAATTAGTTGTTAAATTCGGAGGGTTGTGAAGGTCCTGACGACTCTAGTCTCTATACTGGTCATTTCCGCGAGCTTAGCTGGTTGTATAGCTGAAAACGACGGAGAGCCAGATCAGCTTGTGGTGGAGGACCTTTTCGGAGCATTTAGCGTAGTTGCACCAATAGATACAGGAATCAACGTATACCATAATCACTTTTCGATGAATGATTCATACCCCCAGTGGCTACTAGATGGGTTGGGAGTGAACATGGTATGTGAGATTTCAAAAAACGGTACGTGGCAAGAGAGATATGAAGCTGATCGGGAGGATTGCTGGGACCAGATAGGAATAGGTGATATCGTGTGGTTCAAAGGATCCAGAATAATAGGAACTACTCCTGAAGACAATACTGAAATACCAATCCTCGACGATCCAAGTGATGGTCACGGAACTGCCGTAACCGGGGCAGTTATTGACGCCAATCCAGATGCTGTAATTTTCTTTGTTGAGGGCTTCAGCGACGCTGCCGTTCTCGCGGCTGCATATCAACCTCTAGTTGATGTGATTTCCACTTCGTTCGGCCCCATAGGATCCATCCCAGTTCCAGGGATTGAAGACGCAACAAGGGTTGCGGTTGTAGAAAATGGCAAAATTCACACTGGGGCAGCAGACAACACTCCCTCGCCGGCAGTACAAGACTCGACTGCTGGACCACCTTGGTCAATAGGGATATCGGGTTATGCAGAGGAGGACGACGATCAGAAAGAAACCATGAGCGGATCATATCCCGATATCGCTGCAGATTGGACCCAAGAATTGCCAAATCACGACGACATAGACGGCTATCATACAACCTCGGGTACTTCTTTCGCCACTCCTCGTACCGCGGGAATTCTAAGCTTGGTCCTGACCAGTCTTAGAGATTATAGCGGAGATATGGGTTCAGGGGCATTTGGAGACAGAGAAGGCCTATTAGTGAACGGAACTAATCTCTCAATAACCAATGACGATATCAGAGACTCACTGAACCTATCTGCTTGGTATCCTAGCTTTTCAACCTGGAATCCAAGTTCTGGTACGTTGCCAATATCGCCAGTTGCCCCATGCACTCAAGTGGGATGGGGTGTGGTAAATATGTCAAATGCAGACCCAATGATTCAACATTTGATAGGAGATTCAGTAATGCCCCAACGTCCGAGCGATGTAGTTGCCTGCATGGAGGCCAATCAAGCCATTCGTGAGGCTTATTGGGGCTAATATCGACCAATGTTCAATATCACCGAGCTATTCGGAGGCACATGAGGAAGGTCCTACTCAGGTGGAAATTTAGCTCACTCAGGGGAATCAAAGAAATCGATGCTTTGATGGATATTTGCGATAGAATCGAGGTACTTGGCCACCTTTCATTGGGTCCAGATGGTGTCACACAATTGACGGAGGTGAAACTGAAGGAAGGAAGAGAACTTGCAGAAATATCCGATCTAAGCAGCTTCGCAGTTCTGGAGAAGCATGAGGAGAACAATGAAGGAATTTTAGCTAGTATTCACTGCACACACAGCTTAGCAGCCGCTGCAATAGAACTTTCCAACATCTATGTTTACCCCCCGTATGCAATAGATTCTGTCAATGGTTTAGAATTGAGTATCTACGGTCTTTCTGACTCGATAAGCAGTTTTCTAACCCAGCTTAGAATGGTCATGCCCCCCGACAGCATCAGTGTTCAGATGTTTAAGAACACGCAAACCTCGGAATATGATTTCTTGACAAAAAAGCAAATGGAAGTCCTCGAATTAGCTGTGAACAGAGGATATTATGACGAAGGGGCAGATATCACCCTCAAGGAGCTGGCCGATGAGATGGATATCGCAAGGAGCACAATTGGTGAGCACCTTAAGAGGGCAGAATCAGAGGTTCTAAAGAGGGCCGTTGGGGAATTCCCCCCTATTCGTTGACAAACCGAATGCTCAAAGGATGACTCCGACTGGTCCGATTAATGGTGCAGTACCGACTACCCATGCTCCCACATCCCGATGAGATAGAATGGGCAGCAGAAGTGAACGGAGCCGAGGTAACTCTCCACATAGAGAATAACGCTATTTTGCTAGACGTACTTAGGGAACAAGCCGGGAGCCTTGGAACTAAGAGAGGATGTGATATGGGGACATGTGGCTGCTGTTCTGTACTTATTGACGGTGATCCAAGACTATC
>MDTE01011900.1_pt1 | contig 11875 bp, 15 predicted proteins | sample 811231 | NCBI WGS metagenome assembly MDTE01 (sample SAMN05326651, study PRJNA326480) | marine metagenome | isolation source: seawater | place: Indian Ocean: Red Sea | collected 2010
AAAAAAGCAGAAGGTCCAGAAAAAAAACACAACGTTGAACCAATATATTTTCATATTGTTTTAAATGAAAAAAAAGAATTTGAATACGATGTTCCTTCAGGACATAACTCGTTTATATACCTTTTAAAAGGTGAGTTAAAAGTTGGAAAAAAAAATCACAACAAAACTAATAACTCAAATTTGATTTTGCTTGAGAGAGGCAATAAGCTTAATGTTCAAGCTAATAAAAAATCAGAATTTTTATTCATTGCTGGTAAGCCGATTGGTGAACCGATCGCTAGAGGTGGTCCATTTGTTATGAACACAAAAGCGGAAATACTTGAAGCCATCAAAGATTATAATAACGGGACATTTGCTAAATACTAAAAGTTAAAGTACGCTTTACAAAAAATGCCTAAATCAATTATTATCAAAAAAAATGGTGGTCCTGAAGTTTTAGAAATTCAAGAAATAAAAGTTGGATCGCCAGGTCCAGATGAAATTAAAGTTACAAATCATGCAATAGGTTTAAATTATATTGATACCTATCATAGATCTGGTCTTTATCCTTTAAAGCTTCCTACGGGTATTGGTTTAGAGGCTTCTGGTAAAATTGATGAAGTAGGTTCTAATGTAAAAGAATTCAATATAGGAGATAATATTGCATATGCTTCGGTACCTTTAGGAGCATACTCGGAACAAAGAATTATTCCATCTGATATTGCAGTCAAGTTACCTGAAGGTATTACGCACGAACTTGCTGCTACTTTAATGACTAAAGGACTAACAACTAACTACTTATTAACCAAAACTTATAAATTAAAAGCAGGTGAAACAGTTTTATTTCATGCTGCTGCTGGGGGAGTTGGGCAGATTTTTGCTCAGTGGGCAAACAGTATTGGTGCAAAAGTAATTGGAACAGTAGGTTCTGACGAGAAAATTAAAGTTGCTAAACAAAATGGTTATGAGCATGTTATTAATTACTCGAAAGAAGATTTTGCAAAAGAGGTAATGAAAATTACAAATAATGCTGGCGTAAATGCAGTATTTGATGGCGTTGGAAAAAAAACTTTTCAAGGATCTGTTGCATCTCTTAAAGTAAGAGGAATGCTTATAAGTTTTGGAAATGCTTCTGGACCTCTTGAGCCAGTAAATATTCCAAAATATATACAGCCGAAAGGACTTTTTTTGACTAGGCCTTCAATAGGTCAATATTTTACAAATAGAAAAGAACTTCAAGCAGGAGCAAATGAGATTTTTGAAAAAGTAAAATTCGGGAAAATAAAAATTAAGATATCAAAAAAATACAAACTTGCAGATGCAAAAAATGCTCATCAAGATTTAGAGGCAAGAAAATTACTTGGTCCTGCTATTTTAATTCCCTGATGCCAAAAAAAACTGTTTCTCCTTGTATAAGTATATGCAGAACCGATCCTATAACCGGTTACTGCTACGGATGTGCTAGAAATGATGAAGAGAAAAGAAAATGGAAAGAGGAGGATACAAGCGAAAAGTGGAAAGAAGAAAATCTTAAAATTTTAAAATCTAGAATGCAAGGATGGCAATTAAGCACTTTCGAGGAGTCTTATGATCACAAAATAAGGCAGGGGATTTCACTTTTTAAAAAAAAGCTTTTAGACGAATAAATTACAAATCCTTTTTCATGGAGTCCATATCGCTTAAATGGTATTTTAAAGCTTCATTAGACATTCTTACTTCTTGTAAAAATAAAAAAATCGAAACGATCATACAAACACAGCACAATGCAAAACTTAGCCTAGCATAAAACGTTAGATCTAAATATAGAAGCAATACTGTGAGCATATTAAAAAGAAACCCAAAAGATGAGAAACCCATAACGTACTTCAAATAATTAGTCCTTTTATTTAACACATGAAGTTGATTTTCTAACTCTGGTGGAACTTTTTTTTCAAAAGTATATTTATCATGTAATTGTCTTATTAAGGCACTTAATGTGTGAAAACGATTACTATACATTGTCATCATAAGGGGGATAGCTGGGAACATTAAAGCTGCTACTGTGTAATCTATGTCCATATCGAATCAAATTGATTATGAAGATAGTGTTTGGTATTTACAAGTAATATTTCATGCAACATCTAAAAATATTTATAGAATTAACAAGATTAAATAAACCAATTGGTTTTATGCTTTTATTCTGGCCTTGTTCTTGGGGTTTAGCTTATGCCTACAACTTCGATCAAAATAAAAATTTTTTTTTATATTATTTAATTCTATTTTTCTTTGGATCAGTTTTGATGAGAAGTGCTGGATGTATATTTAATGATATTGTTGATAAAGATTTTGATAAAAAAGTTAGCAGAACAAACAGAAGGCCTATTGCCTCTGGAAAAATAAGTGTAAAAAAATCTTTATTATATGTTTTCTTAATTTGTTTGTTAGCTTTAATTATTCTTTTACAATTTAATTTAATAACAATTTTACTTGGTATGGGATCAATGTTTTTAGCTTTCTCCTATCCTTTTATGAAAAGACTTACCTATTGGCCTCAACTCTTTTTAGGTTTAACCTTTAATTGGGGAGCCATTATGGCGTGGACATCATTTGATAATGAAATTTCTTTTGAAATATTAGCAATTTATGTAGCAGCCATATTTTGGACATTGGGTTATGACACGATTTATGGTGCTCAAGATATGTCTGAAGACGAAATAATTGGTGTAAAATCAACTGCAATTAAATTCAAGAAACATTTAAAATTATTTGTTTCTTCGTCCTATCTTCTTACAATAACGATTTTGACAGTTTTATTTTTTGAATATTTAAGAATTAATATGTTTACTTTTATATTTTTGCTTTTTATTTTTAGTTTAGTTTTCCAGCTTTTAAAATTTAAAGAAAACAAACCTGAAATATGTTTAAAGATGTTTAAAGTCAATAATTTATCTGGATTATTACTTTTCCTAACAATTTTTTCGCTAAATACTTAATATGAAATTTGATGAACTTATAATACTCCTCAAACAACTTTTTAAACAGTATGTTAAAAAACATATAAAAAGAATATTAATTGCTCTTTTTTTGTCTTTAATAGTTGCAGGAAGTACTTCAGGTATAGCTTGGCTATTAGACCCCGCTGTAAAGAAAATATTCATTGAACAAGATAAAGTATTTGCATGGTCAATACCAATTTTGATTGTTGTGGCATTCTCAAGCAAAGGGCTATCTCTGTATTTTGCAAGAGTAAATATAATTAGAGTTGGAGAAGAAGTATCTGGTGAGTTACAAAAAAGGGTAGCAGCTAATATTTTAACTTCAGATATTCAAACTTTGGATAATCGTCACTCTGGAAAGTATATATCAAATGTAATGTATGACACACATCATGTTCAAAATCTAGTAAGCACCGGAGTTTTGAATTTGATGAAAGATACATTTTCGGTAATTGCACTAGTCTCACTTATGTTTTATCAAAATTGGAAACTAGCAATTTTTGCGATTCTTATGATGCCTCTAGCAGGAGGTCTAGCTAAATCTCTTGGTAAAAGAATAGGAAAAGCAACATCAAAAGCCGGTGAGTCTTCAGGAAACCTTGCGTCTTTTTTAACTGAAATTTTAAAGGGCTCAAAAATGATTAGAATTTATCAGAAAGAAAACGAAGAGAATGAAAAAGCTAAAAACGTAATAAATGACTTGGTCGAAAAAAATATTAAGATAGGAACAGTAATGATCAGAGCAACGCCGATCATGGAAGCTTTAACCGGTTTCATGATTGCTGGATTTATAATTTTTTCTGGAAAACTTATTGCTTCAGGCGAATTAGGAGTAAATAGTTTTTTTTCATTTCTAGCGGCAATGATGTTAGCGTATCAACCGATCAGATCGTTAGCAACTATCAATCTAGTAGCATATCAAGGAGCTGCGGCTTATAAAAGAATTTCAAAAATTATTGATAAAAAAATTGAAATAATAGAAAACAAAAATTGCCCGCGACTTGAGCTTCAGGAGACAAACATTAAATTTTCAAATGTAAGTTTTAAATATGAATCAACAAAAGAAAAAGCTATTAATAATATTAATTTAGACATTAAAGGAAACACTATGGCAGCTTTTGTTGGTCACAGCGGAGCAGGAAAAAGCACAATTATTAATTTACTTCCAAGATTTTATGATCCCCAAGAAGGCTCCATAGAAATTGACGGACAAGACATAAAAAAAGTTTCTTTAAAAACTCTTAGAAAAAATTTATCAATGGTTAGTCAAGACGTTATTTTATTCGATGATACTATTAAAAATAATATTGCATATGCAAAAGGTACTGCCAGTATTGAAGAAATTAAAAAAGCTTGTGAATTTGCTGCAGCTAGTGAGTTTATAGAAAAACTTCCAAAAGGATATGATACAATTATTGGAGAGAATGGAATTAGACTTTCAGGAGGACAGAAACAAAGAATTTCTATCGCAAGAGCTATTTTAAAAGAATCTCCAATAATTTTATTAGATGAAGCTACTTCGTCTTTAGATGCAGAGTCTGAAGAAATAGTTCAAAATGCAATTAAAAATTTAACAAAGAATAAAACAACTCTGGTGATTGCTCATAGATTATCTACAATACATAATGCTGATAAAATTTTTGTTCTTAAAAATGGTCAAATTATAAACTCAGGTGATCATAATTATTTAATAGAAAATTGTGGAGAATATAAATCATTATATAAAAAGCAATTAAAATAATAATTTGAATGATTTTTTTATATCAACTATTAACTACCTTTTTTTATCCAATATTTATTATTTTAATCTACTATAGAAAATTAATTAAAAAAGAAGACTCAGTAAGATATAAAGAAAAAATTTTTTCTTCAAATTTTAATGTTTCTCGAAAACATAATTCAAAACTAATATGGTTTCACGCTGCTAGTATAGGAGAGCTAAAAAGTATCGTCCCGATAATAAATAATCTAAATCAAAATAATAAAAGTTTAGAATTTTTAGTAACAACTATTACTTTAAGTTCGAGTAATCTTGCAAAGGAAATTTTTAAAAATCAAAAAAATATCTATCACAGATTTTTTCCATTAGATATATTATTTTTATTAAATAAATTTATTATGAGATGGAAACCTGATATTGTGATAATAGTTGAAACGGAAATATGGCCAAATTTAATTCACGTAGTAAAAAAAAGTAAAATACCTTTAGCTATTATAAATACTAGAATAACTAAAAAAACTTTCAAAAGATGGTTTTTTTTTCCAAAAACAGCAAAAAAAATTTTTGGAGCTTTTGACTTATGTCTTGCTGCAAATGAGGAAACAAAAGATTACTTAAAAACACTAAATGCAAAAAATATTTATTGTTTGGGAAATATTAAATTTATAAATGAAACTAAGTTAATTTATGAAACTGTTAATGAAGATTTTCTTTCAAACAACCTGATATGGTGTGCGGTGAGTACACATGAGACTGAAGAAGAATTATGCTTGAAAGCTCATTGTAAGTTAAAAGAACAATATTCAGAAATAAAAACTATTATTGCACCACGTCATATCAACAGGGTAAAAAGTATTAAAAAGTTATGTGCTACTTTCAATCTTCAATCTCAGATATTGGGTAAAAATGAGAAAATCCATCAATCTAAAGAAGTAATTATAATCAACTCTTTCGGTAGAATTAATGAATTTTTAAAGTTTGCAAGAAGTGCTTTTATTGGAAAATCAACTATAAAAAAGTTGGAAGATGTTGGCGGACAAAATCCAATTGATGCAGCTAAATTAGGATGTAATATTTATCATGGACCGTATATTTATAACTTTAAAGAAATTTATGATTTTTTAGAGAAAAATAAAGTATCTAAATTAATTTTAAATCCAGATGAATTATCAGATAACTTATTGAAGGATTTTAAAAATTCAAAAGAAAAGAGTTTTAATTTTTTAAAAATTATGAATGATCTAGAGAAAAAAACTTTATCACAAACAATGAATATAATTAACAAATTTTTAATTAATGAGATTAGAAAAACCTAAATTTTGGGGTAAAAAAAATAGTTTCTTGTCTATTGTTTTAATTCCATTAACGCTATTGGTAAGATTGTATATTTTTCTCAAAAAAAAGTTTTCAAAAGAAATAAGTTTCAAAATTCCGATAATTTGTATTGGAAATTTATATATTGGAGGCACTGGTAAAACACCATTAACAGTATTTATAGCTAATAAACTCTCAGAAAATGGAAAAAAAACAGTCATCGTCAGAAAATATTATTCAAATCAAAATGATGAATGTGATTATATTAGAGAAAATTTTCAAAACTTAATAGTAGAAAAAAAAAAGATATTTTGGTGTAAAAAAAGCATACGATCAAAATTACGAATACGTTTTACTTGATGATGGATTTCAAGATCTCAGTGTTAAAAAAAAATTAAATATTATATGCTTCAATCAAAAACAATTGGTTGGTAACGGAATGATTATTCCATCTGGACCACTAAGAGAAGGCCTGGAGTGTTTGAAAGAGGTTCAAATAGTTGTAATTAATGGTAAAATTGATAAAGATTTTGAAACTAAAATTCTTTCAATTAACAATAAAATAGAATTTTTTTACTCTCATTATAAACCAAAAAATATTGATGAATTTAAAGATACTAGTCTCTTGGCCTTTGCAGGTATTGGAAACCCAAGTAATTTTTTTGATTTGCTCGAAGAAAATGGACTAGATGTAAAAAGGAAAATTGCCTTTCCGGATCACTACAATTTTAGTAAAACTGAGATTTTAGAAATAATAAATGAAGCTAATAAAAATGGATATCAAATTTTAACAACAGAAAAAGATTTTTTAAGGATAAAAAAATTTAATTTTAAAGAAATTAAATTTATTAAAAATGAGCTTATTATAAATCAATTTCAAAAATTGATTAACAAAATTTTAACTTTGCATGATTAAACATTTAAAATATTTTTTCCAGTCAATTTTTATTTACTTATTTTTTTTGGTAGCGAAAGTAATTGGCTTAAATTTGAGTAGGAAAATTTTTTCTTATATTTTTTTAAAGTTTGCGTCCAAATTTAGGTCTAGGGAAATAATAGAAAAAAATTTAAAAATTTACTCAAAAGAAATATCTCAAAAAAAAATAGAAAATATCTCTTCTTCAATGTGGAGGAACTATGGTATGACTTTTATAGAATATATATTTTTAAACTCTTTTCAGAAAAATAATTCTAATATTTCTATTAAAAATGAAAAATTATTGGAAAATATTATTTCAAAAAAAAAACCTGTAATTTTTGTTTCAGGGCATTTTGCAAATTACGAACTTATGTCGATGCAAATCGTTAAAAAAAAAGTTAAACTTGCTACAATATATAGGCCTCTAAATAATTATTTTGTAAATCCATTAATGGAATACTTAAGGAAAAAATATGTTTGTGGTAATCAGATAAAAAAAGGTATTGGAGGGGTAAAAGAAGCATTACAATATCTAGATAAAGGTCATAGTTTAGCGATGATGATTGATCAAAGAGTAAGTGAAGGAGAGAAAATCAATTTCTTCAATAAACCTGCTCTTACAACAACATTACCGGCACAATTATCTCTTAAGCTAGGTTTATCAATTGTCCCGGTTTATATTGAGAGATTAGAGAATAATTTTTTTAATATTGAGTTTTTAAATGAAATTAAACCTACTGATTATAAAGATAAGATTGAACTTACAGAAAAGCTCAACCAAATTCTTGAGTCTATGATAATTAAAAACCCTTATCAGTGGATTTGGACACATAATAGGTGGAAATAATGATTATTTATTTTTTAAATTTTTAAGTCTCTCTTTTACTTCCTTTGGCGAAAAATAAGCTTCTTGTAAATCAACATTCCAATAACTTAAGTTTTGTAGCCTAATCTCTTTACCTGAAACAGCACAAATAACAAAATCTCCATCTTCTACTACATCAAAAGAATTGTGTTTAAAAATAAGTTTAGCTTTTTTTTTATTCATCAATAAACTATACAATAAATTATTTATCATGAATATTGGATTAATAGGTAGTGGTGGTCGTGAACATGCTTTATGCCAAAAAATATCGGAGTCTAAATTAGTAAAAAAAATTTTTTGTTTTCCAGGAAATGCAGGAACATCAAAAATTGCAGAAAATATAGATATAAATATATTAAAGTTTAGAAAGCTTCTAAAATTTATCAAATTTAAGAAAATAGATTTAATCATAATAGGTCCTGAGGAACCGCTAGTAAAAGGTATGGTAAACTTTTTAAGCAAAAATAAAATTAAAGTATTTGGGCCAAATAAGTATGCCGCAAATCTCGAGGGTTCAAAGGCTTTTATGAAGAATTTATGTAAAAAAAATAAAATTCCAACTGCAAACTTTATGGTTTGTAAAAATTCATTTCAAGTAAATAAATTTCTAACAAAAAGTAAAATGCCCCTAGTTGTAAAAGCTGATGGTCTTGCAGCGGGAAAAGGAGTTACCATTTGTAAAACAAAAAAACAAGTTATAAAAATATCAGATGAAATTTTTCAAGGTAAGTTTAAATCTTCAAAGAAAATTGTATTAGAGGAATTTTTAGAAGGGGAAGAAGCAAGTTATTTTTTAGTTGTCGATAAAAATAATTACAAATTTTTTGGGTCTGCACAAGATCATAAAAAAGTAGGCGAAAACGATACAGGACCAAATACCGGTGGAATGGGTGCTTATTCTCCTGCCAAGATAATAACTAAAGCTATTGAAAAAAAGATTATTAATAAAATTGTCAAACCTACACTTAATGCATTAAAAAAAGATGGCTATCCATACAAAGGTTTTTTATATGTAGGATTAATGATTAAAAATAATGAACCATACTTAATTGAATACAATGTAAGAATGGGTGATCCTGAATGTCAGGCTATTCTGCCAAGGCTAAAAACAGATATTATGAAAATTATAATTAGTGTTACTGAAAATAGTCTTAAAAATCTTAAAATTAAATGGAAAGAAGAAAAAAGTATGACAATCGTGCTTTGCTCAAAGGGTTATCCAAGCAACTATAGAAAAAATATACCCATAAATAATATGGATAAACTTAAATTAAGTAAAAATAAGTTAGTTTTTCATGCAGGAACTAGTATTAAAAATAAAAAAATAGTTTCGATTGGAGGAAGAGTTTTAAATTTTACCTGCCTTGGTAAAAATTTTAAGATAATAAGAAAAAATATTATCAAACTTATTCAAAAACTAAACTGGAAACAAGGTTTCTTCAGAAAAGACATTGGATGGAAAGTTGTAAAAAGTTGATGCGAATAATAAGTGGTAAGCTAAAAGGTAAAAATATAGAATTTTTAAAATCTTCAACTACAAGGCCTTTAAAAGACTCAGTCAAAGAAAATATTTTCAATATACTTATTCATTCCCCAAAAATAAATATCAACATTGAAAAATCAAATGTTCTTGATTTATACTCTGGTATCGGATCTTTTGGATTAGAATGCGTGTCTCATGAAGCAAAGAAAGTTACTTTTGTTGAAAAAGATCAAAATGCATTGAGAATATTAAAAAAAAATATATTAAAACTTTCTGTTAAAAGCCAAACTTCTATAATTGAAGGAAATATTGAGAGTTATTTAAGAAAAAATATTAAAGAAAAATACGAAATTTTTTTTTTAGATCCTCCTTTTTCTGATGAACATTACATTGAGAATCTAAAGATTTTAAGAGATAGTAAAATTTTTAATAAAGAGCACGTGGTATTAATTCATAGAGAAAAGAGTTCTCAAGATAGTTTTGAAGGTATTTTAAATTCTATTTTTGTGAAAGTATATGGGAGATCGAAAGTGATTTTTGGAATTTTTAACTCAAAGATTTTTTTGTGAAAACTTTTACCTGCTCAACGGCTGGTTGATCAAATGGATTAATTCTAGAAATTTCTCCTAAAAAGATTGTTTCTATAATAAAGTATGAAAATAACTCACCTAAAGTTTTTTCATTAATTTTATCAATACTAATTTCTTTGAAAATAATTTTATTTTTTTTAAAACATTGAATGAGTGCTTTTTTTTGTGCAGTCTTAATTTGTTGTAGTCTTTTATAATTTAAAAAATTCATATCTTTAAAGATTTTTTTTGTCTTAATTTTTTTACTTTCTTTGATATCTAAACTAAAGATATAGAAGACTTTATTTTTTGGGCCATCTAGGTATAATTGTAAAAGACTGTGGTGATCCTTAGGAACATTAGAAACTACTGGTAAAAATCCTAAGCCTTTTTTTCCAAGGCTTTCTCCAATTAATTGTTGCAGCCAGAAAAGAAATTTTTCTAATTTAGGAGAATAATTTAAAAAAATAAGATTATTTGATTTATTTTGTTTTAATAAATAAGATAATTGTATCGTACTTTTTTTTAGGTAATTTAAGTTTTCCCCTCTAATATATTTCAAAATGTTGCTTCTTAATTTTTTAAAGCTTAGTCCCATAAGTAAAGTTGGAACAGCTCCTACTTCCGATAAAACAGAATAACGTCCCCCAATATAATCTTTGTGTTCTATAAAAAACAAATTAAATTTTTTACTTAAAAAATTTAAAAAATTATTTTTCTTTTCAGAAATCAAAATAATATTTTTTGCATTTTTTTTTAAAATGTTGAATAAAAATAAATTTGCACTTGTCTCAACCGTATTCCCTGATTTTGAGATAATCAAAAACAAAGTTTTTTTAATTTTTAAATTTCTTTTTATTTGAATAATCTTCTCTTCACTGAGGTCATCTAGGAAATAAATCTTTTTTTTTACTTTATGTTTTAAAAATTCATAAATAGCTTCTGCGCCCAATATTGATCCACCCATTCCAATGATTACAATTGATTGAAATTTTTTGAATTTTTTCAAGTCCTTTAAATTAAAATTAAGTTTAAAATTTTTACTTAAAATATGAAAAATATTATTTTCATTATTAATATTTTGTAAATTCTTTTTTAAAATAGAGTTAAAAATCTTTTCTTTTTTTTTATAGTCAGTCTTTTTAATTCTAATTAAATTATTTTGTAATAAACGATTTGCGGTCACTTGCGAATGTTATCTAGTATTGTTTTTTCTAAATTTGAAGATTTATTAGTTCTAATATTTTCATCAATAGGGGCTTTCAAAATTTCTTTTATTTTTTCGTCATCATTTTTTTTTTTATCTTTTAAGGAATTTGGTTTTGGTATTTCACTAAAGTCAGGAGGTAGAACAAGCGTTTTTCTTTTCTCAACTAAAAATTCGTCAGTCGTTCTTATTTTTTCATTTCGCATTACTTTACCTGCGTCACTAAGCGAGCTACAAGCTGTAAAAAGTAAATAACAAAACAATAAAAAAAAATTTTTCATTTATTAAATCTAAATCCAAATATTAAAAAAAATATGATTCCTAATGTAATGAATATATCTGCAACGTTAAAGGTAAACCAGTGAAAATTTTTATAATGTATATCTATAAAGTCTGGGACAGCTCTAAAACTCATTCTATCGTAAAAGTTTCCAAGCGCCCCTCCAATTATAATTGAAAAAATATATTTATCTAACTTGCTTGATTTTGTAGCATAATAAATCAAAAATAAAATAACTGCAGCTATCAAAAAAGAAACTACGTTATAATATAATTCTTGTTGAAATTTTAAAAAACCAAAACCTACACCGGTATTCCAAACTAAATCTAAATTTATATAATTATTTAAATAATATGTATTTTCAGTAAAATTATTTAATATGTATAATTTTGTATATCTATCTAAAAAGAATATTATTGAAATAACACACAAACAATAGAGATTATTTTTTGTAACAATTTTATTTTTTATTTCTCTAAGGTTGATCAAAATATTGACTTTCTAAATTATTGGACAACTTTCTCTTTGGCATTTTTTTTCTAAAATTTTCCAACATCTTTCACA
>MDTE01132357.1_pt1 | contig 11875 bp, 1 predicted proteins | sample 811231 | NCBI WGS metagenome assembly MDTE01 (sample SAMN05326651, study PRJNA326480) | marine metagenome | isolation source: seawater | place: Indian Ocean: Red Sea | collected 2010
AGCGCAGCCAACTATTGTTGCAAATACTGATGCTGAGGTTGCTGCTCAGACAACATCATTAGAAGGAACAATCTCAACAGCTCGTTCAACTATTGTTGCAAATACTGATGCTGAGGTTGCTGCTCAGACAACATCATTAGAAGGAACAATCTCAACAGCTCGTTCAACGATTGTTGCAAATACTGATGCTGAAGTTTCTGCTCAGACAACAACATTATCAGGAGCAATCTCAACAGCGCAGTCAACTATTGTTAAAAATACAGATGATGAAGTTTCTGCTCAGACAACATCATTAGAAGGAACAATATCAACAGCAAGATCAACCATCGTTAAAAATACAGATGATGAAACATCTGCTCTATCTACATCTATATCAACAGCGCAGTCAACGATTGTTAAAAATACAGATGATGAAGCTGCTGCTCATCAATCTACTCTATCAACTGAAATTGCAGCACTTTCAACGGCAAGAGCTACTGAAAAAGTAACTGTCTCTGAAGCAGGAGCTTCACCTTCCGCAAACACAGATATTGTTGATACTCATACAAATATTCTTACATTGCTTGGAAGTGCTGTTCATGCAAACATTAGATCTATTGACGTACTTTCTGGAGATACACTTAAGCTAACTTCAGCTCAATTCCAAAAATTACTTGATGCTGAAACTACTGCAGGTACTGTGCTCTTTGCAGGCAAAATTAAGTTAGCTACTACACTTTCAGGTACTTATGCAGAAGTTTATGCGCAAATAACTGATTATCGTATCGCTCTTGAGGAAGGTTTCGCGGCTTCCGAATACTCTTCTACTGTTTCTGGGACTGTAACAGTTGCAGAAGCTGAAACTTTAAGAGTCGCTGGATTGACTATGTCAAACCAGACCTATTCGATAAAAGATACACTTGCACTTACAAAAGCCCAAGCCGATTCCGATACTGGTGGAGTATTGGCAAATGCAGCAGGCGTTGAATTTATGACTAGTGCTGGTGCAGCTGTTGTAATAACCGACGAAGGTACTAATCATGCAGATCTTCAAACTATCGCAAATATAGCCACAGGTCCAATTACAGCCACTGTTGAAGGTACTGGAGCTAGTCTTGCTGATGGTGGGTTAAGTAACCTAGATAAAAACGATAAAGTAACGTTTAGGATAACAACCTCCGCTACTCCTGCAAACGTACATACTCTATCCGACGAAACTGGTGATTCTTACCTAATTGATTTTTCAACTAATAATGCTGTACTTACAGGTGCTTATACTGATTTCATAACTGCTGGAGCAGCTACTAACACTACAGATTTTGATGAGGTTATAGCTCATACTCAGAGTGTTCCTATTACATTAAGCGGAGTAACATTAAATGATTCTTCAGTACAAAATCCAGACTTAAATAGACTATTCAATCAAGCTGAAGGAGCTGTAACTGTATCTATCACTGATAATACAGAATCTGTTCTTAGTGATACATTAACCATTTCTTCAGACGATAAGGTAAGTATTAATTTTGGTACTAAAACTGCTACAACCTCAATTATTGATGCAATTAATGCACTTGCCCAGCAATCAGGCCTGCTAAGTATTACAGGTACTTTGAATGGGGTAACTTCAACTATGGTTGGAAATCTTCATGCTGATTTAGATAGTGGTAATTCAACAATTAACTTCAATATGGCAACTGATTCCACCGGAACATTAGACGTTGCCGCTGCTGCTGGTTTACTAGACCATACAGCATCTACAGCTACAGTTAATTTTGGTGGTGGTATTAGTGATTCTCTATCTGCTTTTGCAACAACCTCCGCTACAACAAATAATCTTCAAACTCTTTATGCCAAAGATACTGATCTTGCAATAACTATAGACAACAGTGGTACAGCTTTATCTACCGCTGATGACATCACTGCACTTAATAAAATAGCCACTCTATTCCAGGCCTCTGGTACTGGTACTATGACTGCTACAGTTTCGTCAGAAAAATCTATACTAGTTTCCGGAGCTGTAGGTTCAGAGGCTGCTACTTTAGGAACAGATACAACAGATACAATCAACATCACAGTTAGTGATGCTTTAACACCAAATGAATGGGCAACAATTAAGGCCAAAACAGGAGGTACCGTCACTGCTAGTGGTGGTTTCTCAGCAGCATTAAGTCAGTATGCATCAACTACTGCCTTAGAAACTAATTGGGATAATGCGGTAACAGCCAACCCTAATACTGCAGTTGCGATTACCGACACAAAGTTAACAACTTCTGATCACATTACAGCGTTGAACCTTATAGCAAATGATGCTACTCACACAGGAGCAAACGCTAAAATTACAGCTACAGTTGAAGCAGCACTTGCAACTCTTGGTGTAGATACCCTTAAAACCTCAAGTTCTGATCCTGTTGCCTACACAGTTACAGATACAGATTTAGTAAATGCTGATATCTCTGATCTAAATACTCTAAAAGGAAAAACTGCTGGTGTTGTCACTATCGGTGGTGTCACAGCTACAGCCTCACAGTTATCTTCTTTAAACACCGGAACAACAGACGATGTCACATTGACAGCTTCAGGTTCAACAAATACTGTGGCTGAAGCACTCGTTTTAGCTAGAAAAACTAATGCTCTAACAAATATATCTATCGTTGGCATAACAGATACTCAAGCTCAAATTTCAGGAACTGGAGTTGCTAACACTGCCACTGGATTATCTGAACTAAAAACACTTGTTGGATCTAGTCCAACTACTGCCCAGGCTATAGATTCTCTTTATAATCGAGTTACTGGATCTGTAACTATTTCTGGCGGAGCCATTGATGTTGATAATGCTGTAAATATTTCATCCTTTACGGTAGGTTCAGGAGGTAGTGCAATTTCTTACACTATTTCAGATAGCGCTGGAGATGATACTTCAGGAAACGAAGGTTTAGCTACCACAACTAGCGATGTTAATAGAGCAATAGCAAATGCAAGTACTGTAACTCAAACTGGTACTGCGCTCACAATTGCTCAGGCTCAAGAAATGCTTGAAGCTGAAAACGGTGATGCTCTTACCTCTGCTGCAAAATTCACTTATGCTGTTTCTGATACCTATACAGCTATAACTAATGCATCTTCTGGTGCATCAGGAGTTCATGCAAAATTAGCTCACGACAGAGCAGCTGCGACAAATGGCGTAACTTTGACTCCAGCTTCTGTCTCAGACCTGATTGCTCACGTAACAGCTCTATCAAGTGGTTCAGTTTATACAGTTAGAGATTCACTAGATAATTTGGCTGCTAGTACAACAAATTTACCAGCTCTATTAAGTAAGGCTGCATCAATAGTTATTACTGATACTGCTATTGATGGAGATGATTCCGATACAAGAGATAAACTTAGAACTGTCGTATCAAGAGCTGTAGATGGTACCGATGCTGTTCCTATAACAGCTACTATCCAAGGTAAATATGACACAATGATTGGAACTTTAGCTGTAGATAGTTCCAACGCTGCAAACGTAATTAATACAAGCGCAACTAGACAAGACGATATTACCTTAAAAATTGAAACTGAAAGTCATACTGTCGCCGAGTTGGTTGCTCTCCAAGCATTAACCAATCAAAGCACAATGACTTTTGTAGGAGGCGTTGGAATAGCTGATTCAATTACTAATTTAATCAAGAATGACAATACTTCAGCCTCGGATAATCTGGCGGCAGTTATTACGGCTACATCTAATCCTCCTGTATCTTTAACAGCGTTTACTTTATCTGATGATAATGAAATTATCGCTTTAAACTCCTTAGCTGGTTTGACAGGAATAGGTGCTATTACAGGAACAATCACTGACACCAACGGAACATATCTATTAGCTGATAATTCCGCAGGAGGTGCAACTCAAATTGGATTGAGTTCTGACGATACTGTTTCTATTGCTTTAGGAACTGGCCTTACACTTGATGCTACAACCACAACTGAATTAGGACATTTAATACAAGCAGCTGGTATTACCTCTATCAATGGTACTATCACAACTAATGCTGCAAGAGCTGCAACTATTGGGGCTGTAACCGATTCAAATAGTAGTTTAAAAGCTAACTTTATCCTTAGCGAACAGGCAAATGTTTCTCAAGCTTCTGCAATTGTAGGTAACACTTCCGGAACAGTAACCTTCCATGCTGATGGAATTTCAGATTCTCTCTCAGCTTATTTGAATGGTAGTAATTTATCTGATGGATGGACTGCAATTAAAAATGAAGATAATACTGTAAAAATTACAGTAACTGGATTTTCAAGTCCTGCAACATCCACTGAGATAACTAACTTCAATACAGTTGCGGCTGCAACCTCAGGAGTAGTAACAGCCACTATAAGTAGTGATGCCAGCACCTTGGCAGGATTAAGTACAACTTCATTTAGTAGCGGTAATGATGCACTTTCAATTACCGTTAGTGATTACATAAGCCCAAGTGCCTTTGTAACTCTTGATGCCAGAACAGCTAATTCCATCACATTAACCAGTGGAGTAGAGGCCAACTTCGCTGACTTGATTGGTGCTGTTTCAGCTGCTGCTGGAGTTACAGCTGCTGTAGCTGATGATGCGGACATAACAATAAAAATTACTGATACTGTTTCAGACAATTATTCTCGAGTAAATACCTTAGCTAATTTAACTGGCTTTACTGGAGATATAGAAGCAACAATATCTGGGACTGCCTCAAATTTATCTGGTGCTGACCTCAATAACTTGAGTAATGGTGCTGGTCATGCCGATAACATATCTTTCCAAGTGACTGGAGATGCCACTACTGCTGAACTTAAAACACTTTCAGATAGAACAACTGCCACAAATATGACTGTTGGTGGAAATATTACTGGAACAATATCTACTTTCATTACTGATGGAACTACAAGCGAAACAACAAATTACGCTGCTGCAAAATCTCATACTACAGATGAGCCAATTAGTTTATCTGAGGTCACTGTAAGCAGTGGGGCTATAATTGATCAGGTCAATGCATTATTCTCTGGGGCTGATACTAATACAGTAATTACAGGTACTCTCACAGATAGTGGTGGAACAATACTTACAGCTGCGGGTGGCAAAGAAATCTCTACTGGAAGTAATGATGTAATAACAGTACATATTGGTACAAATATTGATCCAGATGCTGGTAAATTAGCTCAACTCAAAAAACTAGTTGATCAAGCTGGAGTTACTAGAATTAATGGTTCTATGACAATATCTGCAGCAGATATTGCAACATTGAAGACTGATTTTAATAACAGTACAAAAATTGCTAAAAACTATATAGCTTTCACTCTTGATGATGCAGTCACAGCGCAAGAAGCTAGTGATCTTGTTGATTTAACTAATGGCACAATTACCTTTGGTGCTGCTGGAATTAACGATACTATCGGTAATTTGGCTAACGAAACCGGTACAGCAATTTCCTCTGAGCTCTCGAATGCCCTAGGCTCTAATGGAGATAGTACAGTTGATATTACTGTTACTAATGGCGGCACCGCTCTATCTACCAGTGCCCATGTAAAAGCGCTAAATGTTATCCATGCTGCTCAAAATTCTGCAAACGACATTACAGCTACTCTTGCAATAGATAAGACAGAAGCTGCGCTATTTAGTGGTATATCTAATAAAGACCTTACTATAACTGTCTCTGATGCTATGTCAGTTTCAGAATTCGGTACACTCGATGCTGTTTCTAAAAATAATATAACTCTTACTACAGGTCTATCTGATTCTCTAGGTAACTTAGCCCCTTCAGGATCTGTAGACTCTAGAGTTACTGCAGCTATAACTCAAGACGCATTATCGACTTTAAATGTCATTGTGACACCTGCAGTTACAGAAAATCATACACACTTAAACACTCTTGCAGCTGCCGTTCCTGGAACTACAACAGCATCAGTCACAGGAACAGCAACAGAACTTGCAGCCTTAACTAGCCTCGGAACTTCTGATCCTGTTACTTACACTATTGCTTCCAATGCCTCAGCTTTGCAACTTAAAAATATAGCAGGTAATACAGGTCTTCTAACTGGAAATTCAAATGCGGCAGCTACATTCTCTGGATCTTATAAAGTTTCAGATGTGATGAGTAATATAATGCAAAATACGACTACATTATCTGCCAACCTAACAACTGGATTAACTATTTTTAGTTCAGTTCCTTCAATATCCTTATCTAGTGCTTTTACCCTCGCTAATGATGATAGTATCGTTACCCTTAACAACTTAATGGCTCTAGCTACAGTTGGAGGTTTGTCCGGAACAATAAATGACGATAATGGTGCTTATCTTCTAAATGGAACTGGTACACAGCTTGCTACAGGAGCTGCAACACACGACGCGTTAGCGATTGATTTTGGTACTGTAACTGCTGATGCCGACAGTACAAATCTCAATGAGATTGAAGATCTTGCTCAAATGAAAGGTACCCATTCAATTACAGGAACTGTCAATTCTGTTTCTGCAGCTCAAGCTTCCGCAATTGGTAGTATGAATGACTTGAATGATGCTACCGGTGATTCAAACAATACTTCTACAATTACATTTAATGTTGATGAAGCAATATCGCCATCTGTTGCAGCTAGCCTTGCAGGTAAAGGGACTGCAGCTTACGGCGCTGGCTTAACTGGTGCAGTGAATTTATTTGCGACTGGAGCATTATCAAGTGAATTCCAATCAGAATACAGTACGGCTATAACTGAAGATCCAGATGTAGCAATAAATATAACTGGGACCTTAACATCTGCTGGAAATATAAGGGCTCTTAACAAAGCAGCCTCCGGAACAACAGGAAATGTTACTGCAACAATAGAGACTACTTCTGATGTAACTGACTTGTTATCAATATCACATGCAAGTAGAAGTGCCACTATTGGAATTACTATCACTGATAACGCAACTCTTGCTCAATACAATACGGCCAAAGCTGCTACTGATAGTGCCGTTCAAGTTACAGGTGCACTTCGAGATTCTCTAGCTAACCTGACAGATAGTTCAAATGCATTAGAAACTGCTGCTCAAAATCTTGTTAGTGGTGATACTAATGTCAATATAGAATTAACTGACGATCCGGTTTCAAGTAGTGATGCACTTGAACAACTTAATGCTGTAGCTGGAGCTACTGGTCATTTAGGAACTATAACAGCCACAGTTGAAGCATCTGCTTCTGACATTAATACTAAACTTGGAAACTTAGGAACTGGAGATCCTATTACATTTACAGTTACAGGTACTTCTGATTGGACAGCACTTCAAAGCGTTGATACAAAAACAAGTCTTTCTACTATTGATGTTGCAGCTATCACTGATACTTATGACAATATCATCTTAATGACTGCCGATGCTGATTTTGATCATGCAGATGCAACATTGACTATTAAATCTGATCAAACAACCAGCAAAGCTGAATATGACGCATTAGATCTTTTAACAACTGGTACAGTAGCTTTTTCAAGAATATCAGATAACTACAGTAACTTAAAAGCAATGGGAGATAGTGGTCTTCTTAATGGAAAAGTTGTTACAGCTACTGGGCAATTAACTGTTGAACAGCTAGATCAACTTCAGACATATTCAGCAACTTCTATTGCTTACAATATCACTGACAACACAACTAATATTCTTAACGCTACAAATTCAGATCTTCGAGGTGTTTCCACAGCTGTCACTGTAGATAATACAGGTACAAGTGAAACCCTATCTATCGCTAATATTGCTTCTATCAATACTAAGTTAGGGGGGTCTGATCCTTCTTATTCAACAATTAATGATACTGCAGCAACTTTGGGTACTGATAATACTCATGCGGCAAGAATGGCTAGTAAGACGATTGTAATTACAGATAATGCAACAGCTGCTCAATACAGACAAGCTCTCACAAATGCTGGTGGAGCAACTGTTTCTGGAGCTATCGTTGAAACTTCATCTGCAGCACTTGCAGCCGGGGCTACATTATCAAATGCTACAAGTGTTGTTCTACAAGTTCAATCAAATGATAAGGACTTTACTTCAACATCTTTCCAATCAGAAGTCACTGGTTTTGATTTAAATGGACAAACTGGAGTTCTCTTTAATATTGCTGATGTAGACGGTAAAACTATCACAGATAGTGCTGGAGGTGGTAACTACATAATTAGTGATACCTATGATGCGATTAAAGATGCTGATGAAGATGATGGAGCAGGATCTCCAGCCGCGACAGATGCAGCTAAGTTCGCCAAGTTATATGGTGCTACAGAAATTCAAGTTACTGACTATGATGCAACCGCAAATGCTGGAGCGGGGGATGATTTAAGTATTATCGGTAATACTACTGCTAATCAAAGTGTTGTAACTAATACTGCTGGTATAGATTCAATTGCTACAACTGATATCAAAATCACACTATCTAGTGATACAACAATTACTGATGCAATAGGAGAAAAGCTAACCACTGTTACTAAAGTAGATTTATCTGGAACAGATACAGATCTTACAATTGAATCAGATGTTTTAGACGGCTCAACCAATGAGTGGTCATCTCTTTCAACAATTACCGGTTTAGGTAGTACAAATAGTTTAATAATTACTGATGTAGCAGATAATGCTAACGGATTTATTGATCTCTATGGTATTTCAACCTTAACAAGCATTGATGGCGTTACAATTACTGGTTCAACTGGTGTTGATATAGTTAACTTATCTCCGGCTTTAACAGAAAGTGGAACTACCACAATTGATCTAGGTTCCGATACAGCTGCAGATAGGATTTACTTCGGTATCAGCAAAAATAGTTTGTCATCTACTGATACAGATAATGTCCTTTACACAGCAGTGTCTAACTTTAGTGCAAGCAATGACCGGATTGGTTTATATTATTACGACTATACTGATAGTCCTATAACTGCAGTTAATCAAACCAAGAGAACTGGGGTCTCAGGAGGTACTACGACACTTTCATCTGATAGAACATTTATTGAAGAAGATTCTACAACTCGTTTTTCAGCACTGAGTGGTTTCGATAAAGTTAGTGAAATCCAAAGTGCTATCGCTGAAGGTGTAGGAGCATTTACAAGTGGAGCAAACAGATTAATGTTTGCTCATTATACATTCGATGAATCTGCATCTACCAACTATGCAATTATTAATGCTGCGGACCTAACAGGAATATCAACTTCTAGCGATCTTCTTGAAAGCGAAGACTTCAAGGTAATAGGTATTGCAACTATTGCAGGTGTTGCTGAAGGTGCTTTAGGAACTCTAGGTGGATATAACTTAACTCAGACTAAGAACTCTGGATTATCAGGAACTTAAGTTCATCCTTTAGTTAATATCCCTAATGTCTAAACAATGGATTAAGATTGATGATCTAAGGGTTAATTTTGAAAATATTCCAGCTCTTTTAGACAGATATAATTTACTACCTGATTTTTTAAGAAGATTATTAGAGACAAAGTTTACTCATAAAATTAAACCTGAGAAAAATGACCAAATTCAATTTTTTAATTCTTTTTTGAAAGAAAATAATATTGAAGGAAAGGAAGCTCTTGCACAATGGTTGGTTGATAATGGTTTGGATGATAAAAGATTAGACACAATGCTTTTTGAAAGGCTTCAGGTTGATTTGTTTAAAAAAGCAATGTTTAACGACAAAATTGAAAATTATTTTTTAGAAAGGAAAGAATCATTAGATAGAGTAATGTACTCTGTTTTAAGAGTAAAGGACAGAGACCAAGCTACAGAGCTTTTTACTCAAATAGAAGAAAAGGAGGCTAGCTTTTCTGAATTAGTTTCAAGTTATTCAATAGGCTCAGAGAAAAATTTTAATGGTATTATTGGTCCGGTCGAGTATGGAAGGTTAGATGAGAATTTGCGCGAAAGATTAAAAATTTCTAAGAATGGTCAATTATGGCCACCTTTCGAATTTAAGGGAAACTGGTTGGTAATAAGACTCGAGAAGAATCTCCCATGTAAGCTTGATGATAATATGAAAAGTAAAATAAGAAATTCAATGTATGAAGAATGGATTAATAAAAAAGTATTAGGCTTGATTGATCAAATTAGATTCCCTAAATCAACAAAAGATAAATCTAATGTAAATCTTGCAGAAGAATTAAATCCCAATAATGAGAACTCTGAAGAATAAATTGTAAGTTTTTAAAGAAATGAATGAAAAGGAAGTTAAATTAGTTTCAGAAATACTTGAAGTTGAAGATGAAATAATTGAATCTTGGCAAGACAAATTTCAAATAGTAAATTATAAAATTGGTGAATTAATTCTAAATGCGAATTCAACTTCTAATTCTATTCTTTTACTTATTGATGGAAAAATAAGATTAAGAGGAATTTCAAAAGATAAAAATAACAAAATCTTCTCTTTAGGCATTTTAGAACCGGGAGAAGTAATTGGTTTAGCTTCTTATAGGATGAAAAAACCAATCGAAATTGTTTCAGCAGGCTCTGATTGTGTTTTCCTTTCTATTTCATTTGATGATTGGGTTTTGTTCAGAGAACAAATCAAGCAGGAAGCTTTTCAGGTAAAACAAAGAAAGATAGATTTATCGGAATTGTGGTACCTGATAAATAATACTTTAAGTAATTTTGATTTTCCAGAAGATCCAAGAGAATTAAAAAGATTTTTAAAAATATATCAAGACTCTGTTTTAGTTATAAGAAATTTGGAAGATTATGAAAATTTGAATAAAGATAATATTTCTGAATATCAATGGTTTTCTCTCGAAATAGATAAAAAAAATATTCCTACTTATGAGTCTGTAAAAAATGATGAAGTAAGCAAATTTATTTTAGAAAATGATTTTGAAAGATTTATAGGATTTCCCTTAAAGTTTCTAGATATGCAAGTTTCTGAAAGTAAAAATAACTCTCAGAACAAAATTAATCAAATCAATAGAAATAATAATCTTCAGGAAAATATTTCAACTAAAACAAATGACCAGAAAAGTAATGAAGAATCTAAAACAAATACAAAATTTGACTATAAATTCTTTTCATCTCAAAAAGACAATATAGAAGAAACTACAGCTTGTTTTTTGATGCTTTCTAGCATGCTTGATGTTCCATTAAGAAAAGATAGTGTCAAAAAAATCTTAGAAGAAAATATTAACAAAAAGACTAATGAAATTGGGTTGGATTTATGTGCTGCAATTGCTGAAAGTATTGGCTTAAAAACTCAAATTGCCAAAATCCCAAAAAACGTATTTCAAAGATCATTAACACCGCTTTTTTTTAAGGATAAAAATAAAAAAATATATATCTGCTTTGATGTCAATAATGAATTCGCTATTGTTGGTGATCCCAATGATGAGATAAAAGAATTACCAATAGATGAATTTTATAAGTTCTTTTCTGAGGAGGGACTTCTTGAGGTTGTAATTTTTACAAAAACGTCTAGAACACCTACAAGAAAATTTGGATTAAGTTGGTTTAAACCTGCTATAAAAAAACATAGAAAAGCTTTAACAGAAGTTCTTATTGCATCTATTTTTGTACAAGTTTTCCAACTAATGAATCCTTTAATTATTCAGCAAATAATTGATAAGGTAATTGGACAAAATGGAATTAATACTCTTCCGGTATTAGCTGTTTTACTTTTTACATTTTCTATTTTTGAAAATGTTTTAACTGCTGTTAGAACAAATTTATTTATAGATACCACCAACAGAATTGACCTTTCTTTGGGAGAAGAAATAATTGATCATTTGCTGAGACTTCCTTTAACTTATTTTGATAAAAGACCTGTTGGAGAATTGTCTTCGAGACTTGCTGAAATGGAGCAAATTAGATCTTTCTTAACTGGGACAGCATTGACGGTTTTATTGGATGCTATTTTTTCCTTTCTTTATATTGGCATAATGTTAATTTACAGTTGGATATTAACAA
>MDTE01086280.1_pt1 | contig 11874 bp, 14 predicted proteins | sample 811231 | NCBI WGS metagenome assembly MDTE01 (sample SAMN05326651, study PRJNA326480) | marine metagenome | isolation source: seawater | place: Indian Ocean: Red Sea | collected 2010
AAAGATACCACAACCGATTAACAAATACTCGAGCCGTCAAATGGTTTCCCGAACCGATCAACCAATTAGCCAAGTCCAAACGAGTAGCACGCCCATCTTTTTTAATTGGTTTTAAAAAGTGAGGAGTTGAAGGCAACACAATCTCACCGGATTTATCCATCCAATTACCTCGTGAAAGCACTCTGATATCTCTTGGCTCCACACGTCCAGTAATCATTGTTCGTGTAAGATTTCCAATAGGATCTAAAGGAGACATCACTTTCATCTCGGGCTCACGGGTAGTAGGGAGTGTATTACTACCACGAAAAGTCTGGCTATCATCTACATCTGCAAAAAAAGCAGCCATGCTATAAAAATCTCGCTGGGAAAAGGGATCATATTTGTGATCGTGACATTCACTACAACCCATCGTTGCCCCAAGCCACACGTTAGAAACATTACGAACACGGTCAGCTGAATATTTTGCCAAATACTCCTTTTGTTGCACACCTCCCTCATGTGATGTTTGCAACAACCTATTATAACCACTGGCAATCTTGTCATTAACTGTAGACTCCGGGAGAAGATCGCCAGCAATCTGAGAAGCCGTAAACCGATCAAATGGCATGTTATCATTAAAAGCCTTAATCACCCAATCACGGTATGGAGTAATGGGGTGGTCTTGATCCCCATGGTAACCAACCGTGTCGGCATATCGAACAAGGTCAAGCCAGTAACTGGCAAGTCGCTCTCCAAACATAGGTGAGCCGAGTAATTCATCAACTATAACTGGATAGATATCCGGAGATGTTAATAATCGCTTAGCCAAGTTTTTAGATGGAGGCAATCCAGTTAGATCGAAATGAAGCCTCCGAGCCAATGTACTAGCATCAGCCTCTGGTGAGGGAACGATGTTTTCCCTCTCCATTCGCTCCATTATAAAAAAATCGATCGCTCCATTAGTCCAAGAAAGTTTCTTTACTTTTGGGACAGGAGGCTTCTTAAGCTCAATATATGCCCAATGCTTTTCATATGCTGCGCCTTGAATGATCCAATCGTGAAGGAGCTGTTTTTCAATAGGAGTCAATTGCTTGCCAGATTTAAGAGGCGGCATTTGCTCTTCGGACTGAGATGAATGAATTCGGTTTATGAGTTCGCTTTTCTCCGGCTCACCTGGAACAACCGCAGCATAACCTCCAAGATCAGCTTGCGCTCCTTTCGATATATCTAATCTAAGCTCAGCCTTGCGATGACTGGCGTCAGGCCCATGGCAAGAAAAACATTTATCTGAAAGAATCGGACGTATATCTCGGTTGAATTCGATAGCATGTAATATCTCAATACTTGGACAATTGTTCGGGGCTATGAACAATCCAACTAAACCGATACAAATGCAAAAACTGCGAGGCATGCTTAAGGACGAAATTTGCCAGAAAACTATCAAACTGTCATTACAACTATTGACCTTTTGACTTATCCAAGCCTTCTGGGCAAAATTCTCTCCATATAATTCTAATGTCTGGCCACTTAACCGCAGAACAAATTACTGATTTTCAGGAAAATGGATACCTAATTATACCAAGTCTTTTCGACGCGGAAGAAGCTAAAATTCTTCATACAGCTGCAAAAGCGGATAAGGCATTTGCCCAGCACGCACACGATCTTGAAGACGGCGAAGGCGGCAAGGCTCAACTTGTGCTTTGGAACAAAGCAGGGGAAGACCTCTGGGGGGCAATTGCCCGCAGTAAACGCATTGTGGAGGCAATGGAAGCATTGTTGGGGGACGAAGTGTATCATTATCACAGCAAAATGAGTATCAAGCGCCCACACACAGGAGGAGCATGGAGCTGGCATCAAGATTATGGATACTGGTATCAAAATGGCTGCCTCTTTCCCGATATGGCTTCAGCTTTTATCGCTGTAGATCCAAACACAAAAGCTAACGGCTGCCTTCAGGTCCTTAGCGGATCACACAAAATGGGACGAATTGAACATGGTCGTTTTGGGGACCAAACCGGGGCCGATCCCGAGCGGGTCAATGCAGCTATGAAATCAATGGAACTAGTCTACATAGAGATCGAACCAGGAGACACGCTATTCTTCCATAGCAATACCTTGCACAGATCTGACCAAAATACATCTGAAAACCCGAGATGGTCTTTACTTTGCTGTTATAATACAAAGCATAACAATCCATATAAAGAGTCGCATCATCCATTCTATGAACCAATTGACAAGATGCCAGACAACGCAATCAAAGAAATGGGAACAAAATTATTTGAAAGTAACACCGAATTTTGGGATCCAGTTCAGGATGAAACTGTAGGGGCTGGCAAGGATAACTGATAGAAATCATACAATCGAAACTATGGATCTTAATATTCACTCCCCATTACCTAATCGTAAAGACTGGCGCATAGGCTGTATTGGAAGCGGGTTCATTATGAACGACTGTCACTTGGTAGCATATGGCAAAGCCGGACTTAACCCAGTAGCAATCGCTTCTCGCACTCATGAAAATGCCATCAAGTGCGCAGAACAACATGCGATTACTACCGTATACGAATCGATAGAGCAGCTACTTGATGATGAATCCATAGAAGTACTGGATGTAGCAGTACCACCAGATAATCAACTGAATGTTATCAAGACTGCCTGCGAACGAGGTACAGTTAAAGGAATCCTCGCTCAAAAACCTCTAGGATCTAGTTATACTGAAGCAGTTGAAGCAGTCGAGTCATGTGAAAAAGCTGGCATCATTCTCGCTATAAACCAGAACATGCGCTATGACCAATCTGTTCGAGCTGGGAAAACCCTCCTGACCAACGGCACGATCGGAGAGCCGGTATTGGCCAATATCGACATGCGAGGCATTCCACATTGGATGCCATGGCAAGAACGTCAAGGTTGGGTTACCTTACGTATCATGTCCATTCATCACATGGACACCTTCCGTTATTGGTTCGGGGATCCTGAACGAATATACTGTTCAGTGAGAACTGATCCTCGTACACAATTTGCACACAAAGACGGAATCGCGACATACATTCTAGAGTATTCAGACGGCCTTCGTGCAATTGCCATTGATGACACATGGACTGGCCCTGCCAGAGAAGGGGCTCCGGGGGATATAGGAATAACTTGGCGGATCGAAGGGCTAGATGGATTAGCAAAAGGCAATATTGGTTGGTGTCAGGACCCCTATACAACCCCTTCCACCATATCTTATGCATCAAAGGGCGACACCAATTTCCATTCCCCCATCTGGGCTGAAAGCTGGTTTCCAGATGCCTTTATTGGAACAATGGCTCAATTATTGATCGCTCTTGAAACAGGTGAAGAACCAGCTATTGGAGCACGCGATAACCTTAAGACTATGGCTCTTGTTGAAGCCGCCTATCTTAGCTCAGAACAACACCGCGCCGTAGAACTAAGTGAAATTCATAAATAACATAAAAGCTCGAATCTTAACTTCTTTAGCGACAGTTTTAGTTGTCGGCTGTAATACAACTACCAAGATATTAGATACAAAAGGAGAACAACCTAGATTAGAGGGTATTGCCTCCCTAAAACCTAAAGAAATAGTCAACCTGCTAGGAGCTAAAATATGGGAGGATGTAAATGAACGGCAGATCGAAAACTACCGCCGGGTATTTGGATTTGGAGATACTGATAAAGATGGTAGACATTCAAAAAAAGAATATATTGAAAATGGACGTTACATGACCCCCAAAGCACGCCAAGGAATCTTCAGAGCCTCCGATACAAATAATGACGGATTTGTTACTGAAGCAGAGTACGTCGAAAACCGAATTATAACCGATGAAGCTAAAATAATATTCGACGAAATGGATGCCGATCTAAACGGGAAACTCACAAAGTTTGAATTTTTTAATGCCGGGCTGATCAAAAATCAGCAATTGGCTAAGGAAATTTTTGAAGCACTGGACACTAATAACAACGGAGAACTCATTATCCCAGAGTACCTAAGAGTTTGGGGGAAATGGGCGAGAAATATCAGTCCTTAGAGTCAAACGGGAAAACAATGACAGCACCTTCCTTAGTGGACCAAGGAATCTCCTTTTTATCAATCACAAGGGTACGAGGCATTAGCTCAATCTCGTGCCCAAGAAGGTTCATCGTTACCACACCCGGTAAGAACATAAGATCCTGATATATACACTCCCCAAATGGCAAAGTGAATGCACTTTGTTTAAGCTCTTGACTACTTTCAGGAGTTTTATCCATTGGTTGCGCATTCAGTTTAGGATTATCAAAACTTACCAGTCCACTGGCTAATCCATTGGTATTCACACCCTCGAAAATAATTTTAAAATCCTCAATCCCAAGTGCCATTTGGTTTATTTTCATGGTGGGACTAGATGACTTTAAATCGAACTCCACAGTCCAAGGACCTTTTCGAACGCGAAAATGTTCGAATCCATAAAATCCGCAGACATAAAGCACTAAGGTCAGCAGAAAAAGCATAACCAAAACGCGCCAAGGAATTTTCGAATGCCCAATTTCCATCAAGAGCCGACCGTTTCTCTTGATTGTACTATTGTCAAGCAAAGGGCACTTGAAACTTGAAACATTAAGTACAAAAAGAGCACTCTCACCTAAACAAGTTTGATTCACCTAAAAGGAGGAATGAAATTCACAGTTGCCACATTTTATCTTTTTGCCGATCTGCCTGATTTTGAAAAAAAACAGCAGATCATAAAGGAGTTTTGTGAAAATCAATCGATTTTTGGGACTATTATACTGGCATCTGAAGGAATTAATGGAACCATATCTGGAAAACGTGCAAACATTGATGCTGCCCTAGACTTTTTACGTAACGACAATCGACTAGCTGATCTTCCTACTCGCCTATCATATACCGACCGCAAAACATTTCATCGCATGCGCGTCATCCTCAGACCGGAAATTGTCACACTAGGTGATCCATCTGTTAACCCCAATGAAGCCGTCGGTCAGTACATAGAACCCGAGGATTGGAACGATTTGATTGAAGACCCTCAAGTAACGCTGATTGATACTCGTAACAACTATGAATTCGAGGTAGGGACCTTCAAGGGAGCAATCGATCCGAAAACTGAGACATTTGGTGAATGGCCAGATTATGTAAAAAATAATCTCGATCCAAAAAAAAACAAAAAAATTGCGATGTTCTGCACAGGAGGCATTCGATGCGAAAAGGCTTCAGCTCATCTACTTAAGCATGGATTCAAGGATGTATTTCATTTACGGGGAGGAATATTGAATTACCTCGAAAAAATACCAGAAGCGAAAAGCACTTGGGAGGGTGATTGTTTTGTATTTGATCACCGGGTAGCAGTGAAACATGGGCTAGAGCAAGGCGATTATGAAATCTGCTTTGGCTGTCGTTGGCCCATATCAAAGAACGATGTTGACTCATCCAAATACGAACCAGGTGTTAGTTGCCCAAAATGTGCAGATGAGCTAACAGAAGAACGTAGAGAGCGACTACGGGAGCGACACAGGCAAGTTATACTTGCTGCTAAACGCAACAGCTCTCATATAGGCAAAAAGCCTGAACACAAACCTAAACCCAAAGAACCTCGGGTAAACAATGACTGAAACAGACCCACAAGTTTTCAAATGGACCTGGTGTTTACTACCATTGATAGCAGCACTAATAGGCTGGGGGACCAACTACCTTGCTGTAAGGATGCTATTTCATCCTCGGCATGAAAAACGCATCCTTGGCTTGAAGTTTCAAGGTGTATTCCCCAAACGTCAAAAAGTTTTGGCAGAGAAATTAGGTGCATTGGTTGCTCGCGAGTTATTCTCAATGCAGGACGTAAAAAAACACCTTCAAGGTGATGAATTCATTACACATATAAAAGCAACTCTTGAAACTAAAGTTGACGAGTTCTTAGAAAAAAAACTCGCAGAAGCCCTTCCAATGGCAACGATGTTCCTTGGATCTGGAATGGTCGATAAAATTAAGCATTCACTAGTCGAAAATCTTGCTAAAGCTGTACCAGAATTGGGGGAAATGTTTGTTGCTCATCTCGAAAAAAATATGGATGTCGAAACCATAGTCCGCAATAAGGTTGAAGCATTTTCAAGTGATAAACTTGAAGAAATATTATTGAGTATTATGAAGCGTGAGTTCCACTTTATTGAATTAGTTGGAGCAGCTCTTGGGTTTATGATTGGATTGACTCAACTTGTAATATTATGGCTTTTGTAAAAAGAACAGACTGTTACGGCATAACAATCATACTTGTACTCGGATTGATTATTGCCACTTTTATAGGAGGCAGATCACTCGAAAAGATGCGCTCGGCTGGTAACGGAATTAATGTCAAAGGTGTAGCTGAAAAACTTGTTACTTCCGACCTCGCCACATGGAGAGGCCAGATCACACTAAGCGACAAAAGTTTAGCCAGCGGCTACGATAAACTTCAGCAACAATATAAAATCACAGTTGATTATCTTAAGGGCAAAGGCATACCGGAAGAGAGCATTGAAGAAGGGACTATCAATACCAGTGCAAAATTTTTAAGGGATGAAAAAGGAAACCTCACAACGAAGATTGATATTTTCACGCTTAATAAGAGCTTCACCGTAGAAACATCAGATGTAGACTTGGCTAGAAGACTAGCAAAAGAGTCTACCGATCTTATTCGTAGAGGAATTGATTTTCGCTCTTACCCTCCAAGCTACTTTTACACAAAACTCGAAGATCTAAAATTAGACCTGCTAGAAAAAGGAGCAGCCAACTCAAAACTACGAGCAGAACGATTGGCTAAGAGTGCAGGAAACAAAATAACAGGTGTAATCTCTGCATCGCAGGGGATTTTTCAAATTACCAAGCCAAACTCTACAGAAACTTCAAGCTGGGGGATGTACGATACGACTACGATCGAAAAAAAAGTTCGAGCAGTTGTAACGATAGAATTCCGCACTGAGTAAATGACCAAATAAAAAAGCCCCGCATTAGCAGGGCTAAAATTTATTTTGCTTGTAGATTTATGCTACAGCGTTGGCGCGAGCGGCAAGACGAGACTTCTTGCGATTAGCCTTGGAAGCATGAACCACACCCTGCTTGGCAGCCCGGTCATATGATGAATGAACGGCCTTAAGAGCAGCAGTTGTGTTTTCCTTATTACCGTCCTTAATAGCATCATCAAGACGACGCTCAGCAGTCTTTAATGAGCTTTTAATACCACGGTTGCGAGTCTGCTTGACTTCGTCACTTCGCATACGGCGCTTGGCTGACTTAATGTTAGGCATCTTATAAAAATTCCACAATTCAGCGAAAAGGGCTGGGCAAGCTACTAAAAATACTCGCCTTGTCAACAGGTTAAATCATATAAATCAGCCAAGAATTCGTTGCAGTTCGACTGCAACTTGAACAAAAACTTCTGACGGAGCCGAGTCTGGCTCGCCAGCAACAACTGGAATCCCATTATCTCCCCCTTTTCGAATCTCGGTGAAAATAGGGATCTCTCCCAAAAACGGAACACCTTGACGTGCTGCTTCATCCTGACCCCCACCATACCCAAATATCTCTAATCTTTCACCATCTGGAGCCGTAAAGTAACTCATGTTTTCTACAATACCAAGGATAGGAACATTGACCTTTTTAAACATTTCAATCCCTTTACGAACAACTCCCAACGAAGCTTCTTGAGGCGTAGTCACAATAACGCCTCCATCGAGCGGAACGGTCTGACATAGAGAAATCTGAGCATCACCGGTACCTGGAGGCAAATCGACAATTAAATAATCAAGATCACCCCAAAGCACTTGTGATATGAATTGCTGAATAGTGCGCATGATCATGGGACCACGCCAGATAACAGGCTGATCGTCTTGCAACAGAAAACCCATACTCATCAATTTGATCCCATGATTTTCAAGAGGAATCAATTTTTCGTCATCATCTGTTACGGATGGCCGTTGATTCACTCCCATCATTAGCGGGATGCTGGGACCATAAATATCACAATCAAGTAAACCTACTCGAGCACCACGCTTAACCAAGGCACACGAGAGATTGGCAGAAACGGTTGACTTTCCTACCCCTCCTTTTCCACTAGCAACCGCTACAACTCTTCCAATACCAGGCATTTTCTCTGGACCTTGAGACTGGCTGGGGGCATGGCCTTCCGGCTGATTTATTTGGACATGAACAACACGAATGCCATCGATCGATTTCAAGACTGACTGACAATCTGCTTTTATCTGCTTAGCAACATCCGCATTATCACTTGTGAGGTTAATCAATACGCTTACTGCACCATTTGCTACAGTAACTTCCTTAATTATACCAAAGGATACAATATCCCTTGAATAACCAGGGTAATTCACCTCCTTTAGTTTATCTAGAATGTCATTTTCACTTGGCATCAAATGAGGCGGGACTGTTACTCAAAGAAAGCAAGTTGGCAAGTTGACAAACTAGAGCCATTTGCAATTGTAACTTTTATGTAATTAATCAAGTCTGTCTGTGTTATAATAAATGCAAATATTATGAGCAGGAAATAATCACTGCTGATAATGCCCCTTAGCTAATGGAATCTAGTGAAACAACCTTAAAAGACGAAACTCGCACCGACGAAGAATTAGTCGCGGCTGTTGTTGGGGGAGAAGTAGATAGCTTCGAAGAACTAATCCTTCGTTACCAACCGAGAATCTTTGGCATGGCTCGAAAATATTTTCGAAACGAGTCAGATGTGGAAGATGTCGTTCAAACTATTTTTACTAAAACATTCCAAAAGCTGGGGAGCTTTAAGCATACGGCCCCATTCGAGCATTGGTTCATGCGACTATCGGTTAATACTTGTTACGACGCACTTCGCCGCCGGTCTAACCATCGAGAACAGTCAATCTCTGACCTTATGTTTGAAGATGATTCATGGCAAACGCGATTGGATAATATTCCTGACCTTGACGATCAAGAAGCTCTAGATAAAGCGAGTGAATTGGTTCATGCGGTATTGGGGCAAATCTCAGACAAATCCCGAATTGTCCTAACAATGCAAGAACTCGAAGGCAGATCAATTAAAGAAATTGCAGAGCTTACTGGCTGGTCGATTTCGCTGGTCAAAGTACAAGCATTTCGAGCTAGGAAAGAAATGCGGGCTGCTGTTCAACGATTTCTCCGAAAAGAAGAAAGATTGTAACCTAAACCTCTATTAATTCGTCATGAGATACGGGCTATGAATACCTCTGAAATAGAAGAAAAGCTTATTGAACTTGCCAAGGCTATGCCAGCCGATGAGCGAGTCACAGAGGACATTAAGGGGCGCATAATGGATGATATTCGAGAACTTCATCATCGAGAAACAAATATAGCAGACGAACGCTTTTTGCGTTTCGCAAGGAATATGCCTGTAAATGAGAATGTTCCCTACAAATTTGAAAATAGAATTATGGCTCTGATTCGCAATTGGAGAGTAGAAAATCCATTTGCTGTATGGTCTCATGTATTATGGAGGGCTGTTGTTCCTTGCTTAGGAATCATGATCATAACAGCTTTAATATCGATTAATCGCAGTGAATCTACAATGAACTCGCAAGTTTTTTTACCCGAAGATAATACTTACAATAATCTTGAAATTAATATCGCTGACTTTGAAACCGTAATGTTGGCTTCATTTGACGACCTCGAGAACACATGGTAAATGCTTGGAAACCTATTTTTGCTGCTTTTATTATTTTTGCAGCCGGTGTTGTAACTGGAATCTTTGTTCTTGATTCTACAACACCTGAGCCGGCCCGGGCATTCCCCAGGGACTTCTCAGAAAGGCACAGCAGGCACCATGCCGAGCAGCAACGGCCAGGTTCTCGCGTGGAAGGGCAACTTCAATGGCTCATGCGCCGCATCCAGCGCGATCTGGACCTCACGGATGAACAAACAAAAAAAATACAAACGGCATTTAAAGAAAGTCGCGAAGAAATGAAATCAGCTTTTGACGATCTACAACCTCGATTAAGAGCTTCTACCGAAAAATTAAAAGACAAACTCAGAGGAGATCTGACAGAAGAACAGATTGAAAAGTTTTCAAAGTACCTTCGGCCTGGGCCTACTAATCCTCGAGATCGATTCAAAGCAGGCCCCGGCAAACGACCTTCCGGTGCAAGAGGAGAAAATCGCCCTCGAAGAGGAGAGCGTCTTCGTGATAAACGAAATTCCGAACAGAAGCAGGATTCGGTGATTGATAACTCAATTAACTAATTCGACCAAACAGTCGTTCGCAGCAAGAATTCACATTTTCTTCAGCTGACCACTCCAAAACTTCACACTTCATCTGGTTGCGAAACCACGATCTTTGACGTTTAGCAAACTGACGAGTCTTTGCCTTTACCTGTTCGATCACGCTACCTAAACTTAGTTTTCCATCTAAAAAATTCAAAACCTGGCGATATCCTAATGCCTGACAGGCATTTCGATTTTCGAGAAGCCCTTGTTTAACCAAGTGTTTAGTTTCCTCAATAAGCCCATTCTCAAACATCCTATCCACCCTGTTATGAATGCGTTTATTTAGCACTTCCACCTCACGATTAATGCAAAAAAAGTTTTTCGGGGCTTGCTTTGAAGTCCTCCACCCAATTCTCTGACTAGAATATGGTCGACCAGTCAAGCGAATCACTTCTAAAGCCCTTACTAGCCTCCGAGGGTTTTTTAGATCTATCTGATTAACTAAGTTGGGATCCTTTTCTTTCAACTCCTGAACCAGACTCTCCAGAGGGAGAAGAGATAACTCTTTGCGAATCGTCTCATCACCAGGCGGGCTATCTCCCAACCCTTCAATCAAAGCACGAAAATAAAGGCCTGTTCCACCGCAAAAGATAGGCGTTCGACCTCTATCAATAATATCCTTCGATGCACGTTCAGCCAATCGCACAAACTGTGCCACATCAAAAGACTCATCTAATCTGACAATATCGATCAAGTGATGCCTAATCTCTAATTGCTCTTCAACAGTAGGCTTGGCTGTGCCTATATCGAGCCCACGATATACCTGCATTGAATCAACAGAAACAATCTCCCCCTCAAATTTTTTTGCTAAACATAAAGCAAGCTCTGACTTTCCACTTGCCGTCGCGCCAGCGAGATAAATCGGTGATCCAATCACACCTCGTTGCCTTCTTCAGTCGAGTTTATGTCTTTAGGCTCTACAGGAACCTTTCCCTTCTTGGCCCAAGTATCACCTGGTTTTGGCTTTTTAAATGAAAGAAGAAACATAATCCCTACACCCGTACAAATGCCACTATCAGCAACATTAAACGCAGGAAAAGGACCCGGAATATAAAACTGCAAAAAATCCACAACATGATGATGCACCACGCGGTCAATTAAATTCCCAGCCACCCCTCCAAGAATTAACCCTAATGCCAACTGCCCCAAAGCTGTCTCTACTCCAAAATGCCTTCTGCATCTCCAAAGAAATATCAGTGCCACAACCGAAAAGATTGCCAGCCAAAAATTATTCCCACTAAACATACTCCAAGCAGCACCCGTGTTGCCATAATGGACCAGTTTAAAAAAACCTTCCACAACAACTATCGACTCATCCAAGCCAGGCCCAGGGATTTTCTGTATCACAAGCCATTTAGTGCTCTGATCCAAAGCAAGAACTACCAATGCAATTAAAAGAATGCGAAAGTTTTGAATAACAGACTTAGGCATAAGTTGAACCCCCAATTTGGCCTGTCAGGGCAACGGATAGCAAGCCAAGCCGGATTTTTAGGCCAAACTAAATTAAAAAAATGTAATCTTTTTCGTGACAAAACTCAGAAAGGCAATAGATTCTGTCGCCCTTTGGCGGAGTGACCCCTTCGTCTAGCGGTTAGGACACCGCCCTTTCACGGCGGTAACACGGGTTCGAGTCCCGTAGGGGTCGCCACTTC
>MDTE01155955.1_pt1 | contig 11874 bp, 14 predicted proteins | sample 811231 | NCBI WGS metagenome assembly MDTE01 (sample SAMN05326651, study PRJNA326480) | marine metagenome | isolation source: seawater | place: Indian Ocean: Red Sea | collected 2010
TGTTTATAATGCAGACCTTATGTCAAGTGGAATATATTTTATACAATTAGTGACTGAAACTGAAATTAAATACTCAAAAATTATACTTCTTAAATAATATATTATTATATGCAATATTTTCTATATCTTCTATTGTGTTCGAATTACTTATTAGGAACACTAGCAGTTGAATTGATTGAAGATGGTTTTGATAAACCTGTATTTGTAACTTCTTTCCCAAACAACAACCAAGATATTTTAGTCCTTGAACAAAAAGGTATTATTAGATTAATAAAAAATGGCAAAATAACTAAAACTCCATTTCTAAATATTAAAGATCGTGTGCATTTACCTTTATTTCCTGGTGATGAAATGGGTATGCTGGGTTTTGCATTTGATCCTGATTATACTGATAATGGTTATTTTTATATTAATTATGTAGATAAAGATGATAACACAATTATTTCAAGATTTAATGATAGTGATACAAAAAGCAAAGAAAAAACAGAAAAGATTATATTAAAATTCAAACAACCATATTCTAATCATAATGGTGGCCATATTGCATTTGATAATAATGGTTATTTATATGTAGCTGTTGGAGATGGTGGCTCAAAAGGAGATCCTGAAAATAGAGCTCAAGATTTAAAAAATTATTTTGGTACAATCTTACGTATTGATATTAATACAGAATCAGATTATTTGATACCTATTGATAATCCATTTTATAATCAGACAGATATCAAGAAAGAAATATGGGCATATGGATTAAGAAACCCTTGGAGGTTTTCTTTTGATAAACTTACTGGCGATATGTATATAGCAGATGTAGGTCAAAATTTATGGGAAGAAATAAATGTAATTCCTTTTAATAGTGGGGGTGGGCAAAATTTTGGTTGGAATATTTATGAAGGAAATCATTGTTATCCTCCTGATCAAGAGTGTGAAAAATTAGATTTTGTGATGCCAATATTTGAGTATCCTAATAATGCAAATTATGCAAAAACCTTATTTGGTATTAAACAGCCTAATATGGATGGCTGTTCTGTTACAGGAGGCTATGTTTACCGTGGTGAAAAAATCCCTGAAATGCATGGAAGATATATTTTTGGAGATTACTGTACAGGAAAAATTTGGAGTATATTAATTAATGATGATACTATAGATCTATTAGATCATACAAAAGAAATTTTAGATAGTATGGGTAAAAGAGAGTTTTATTTATCATCATTTGGTGAAGATAATAATGGTGAAATATTTTTAATAGATTACAATGGAACAATTTATAAATTAGTTGAATATAATTAAATATCTTATTATGTGTAGAAAATCATTTATTATAATTATAAATATCTTATTATGTTTTTTATTTCCAGAAGATGTAAAAAAGAGCTCGGATTCTCCTCATATTAGTCTTTTGATTCATGAAGAACTATTAAATGAATTTTTTAATAATATTGGTGAAATTAAAGGAGAGGGTACTGGGGCATCAATTGATTATACATGGTATTTATTAAATCCTAGAATTGAGATAACAGCAAAAGATGCTTTATTTAAAGCAAAAATTAGAGCTAAAACAGAAAATTTTAGAATTACTAGGGATGTAAATGGAACTGTAGATATTAGATATAATGAAGAAACTAATCAAATAGAAGTTGAGATAGATACAGCAGATGTTATCTTAGATGTTGACATTTTTGGTAAGAATTTTGTGCTTGCAGAAATTGATGTAGCCAAATACTTTACTAAAGCCATGAAAATAGATGGTCCAAAATCAGTAAATAATAGAGTTGAATATCAATTACCTAATGGAAAAAGCAAAGAAATGTTAATTAAAACTAAATCTTATAATTTAGTGTTAATCGAAAACGCAATTCAGTTAATTACAAGCTTAGAATTTAGTGTAGTAGAATAAGTTCTATTGATTTGTTCTTAAAGTTTCCATTCTTAAGTTTGTATCGTAGTATTTGAAATTTAAAGATTTTCCAGCTTCTCCTGCCACCACCATGTTTTTGATTTTAACGTTATACTTACCGTTTAAAAAAGAGGTGTTTAATGTGATAAGATTATGTTCTCCTGGAGGTATATGTTTTCCTTGAAAAGAAAAAGATAGTACTACCTTTTCATTGTGAGAAGTTTCAAAACCATTATCTTTTAGATATCCTCCATCTTGAATGCTAGTAAAATGAACACCATCAAATTCAAATTGTATTCCATATATATTATCAATTGTTCTAGTATTAATTTCCATTTGAGTATCTGTGAAATTAACCCATACAACATTATCTCCTACAATAGCTTGACTATAATTGTTGTCTTCTGTAGAATAGAAAATTGATCCAGCTATAAATAATACAATAGCAGTGAAAGTTAAAAATTCTCCTAATTTGATTCCATGTGTTTTCATAGTTTTCCCTTTTAAAAGTTAAAAATTTCTTGAATTGATCTAAACATTATATATAGCCAAATAAATGTATAGATTCCTATCATTTTCCAATTGATTTTTGAAAAATCAAAATTATCGTACAGTGAAGGCATTGCAATAAATGCACTATTTATTAAAAATCCAAAAAACATACTATTTGCAAGTATTAATGTATAGCTAATATCTGATAATCTTAAAAAATATAAAGATATTAAAGATAATGATAAATATATGGTAAAAACCATGTATGAGTTTTTATTAATAAACTTATTATATGATTGAATAAATGTATTTAATGATTTTTTTTTAAAAAACATATATAATAGCTTAATAATAACTATTAAAATCATTAATATTGCAAGAATCTGTATTGAGTTCAATGTCATAAATAAAATTTAATACTCTTTTTAATAAAGTTCCATTATATTTAGTATATGTTTTAAATAATAATGTAAAGGAAAAATATGAAGAAAATCATTTTTATTGTTTCAGCTTCTTTGATTCTATCAGCTGATGTAACTGAATCTTATACCGTTGAAGGTATGCATTGTGGGTTTGGCTGTGCAAATAAAGTTAAATCGATTATAAATTCTATAGAAGGTGTGAAAACATGTGATGTGAATTTTGAAAAATCTTTATTAACTGTAGAATTTGATGAAGAAAAAGTTAATTCGGATTTGATTATATCTTCTTTAAGTAAACAAACGACTTATCGAACATCTAAAATTAAAGATAAAACTAAAAACTCTGATAAAAAAACATTTTGGAATAGATTAAAAGGTGTATTTAATAAAAAATCTTAATTGTGTTTAAAATTGCAATTATTTCTGGATCTTTTTTTGCTTTGCTTTCAGTTGTTATGGGTGCTTTTGGAGCTCACTTGTTAAAAGACACATTGACTGAATATTCAAAAGCAATTTATGATAAAGCTGTTTTATATCAGATCTTTCATTCAATAGGTATATTAATTATTTCAACTATAGATTATAATCTGAGTGAAATTAATTTATCTATATCTATATGGTTTTTTATATTTGGTATATTATTTTTTTCTGGTAGTCTATATTTATTAGCTTTAACTGATATAAAAGTGTTAGGTGCAGTTACTCCAATTGGTGGCCTATTATTTATTTTAGGTTGGGTTTTAGTTATTGTTAAAGTTGTAATGGTGCTTCCATGATTGATTATCAAATATCAGTAGAGTATATTGGTGACTTAAGAACAAAATCTATTCACCAAAAGTCTTCAAGTGAGTTGATTACAGATGCTCCTTTAGATAATGAAGGATTAGGGCGAAAATTTTCTCCTACTGATTTAGTCGCATCCTCTTTAGGTAGTTGCCTTTTAACTATCATGGGAATTGTTGCAAAAAGGCATAAAATTGACATGAGTGGAAGCTATGCTAAAATACAAAAGATAATGAGTGAAAATCCGAGAATGATTAAAGAAATAAACATTGAACTTTATTTATCTAAAAACATCAAAGAGAATCAATTAAAAATACTTAAAAAAGCTGCTACGCATTGTCCTGTTCATAATAGTTTAAGCAATGAAATCAATATTAATATAAATTATAAATCATGAAACAAAAATTTTTCATAGATACACATAAAGGCCTTACTCCTATTTTTATTATTTTTTTAATAAATTATTTTAATCAATGGAATAATTATGTTGCAATAATGTATTTAGCTTTGCATGGTACATATGGTCTTTTATGGATAACAAAAAGTAAAATTTTTCCAGATAAACAATGGGAAGAAAATTCATCTATATATTATGGTCTTTTTATATGGTTTGGTTTATCTTTATATTGGGTGTCTCCATATTTAATAGTTTCAGGGATAGAAATTTTACCTTTTTCTATTAAAATTACACCTCTTTATTTATTGTTATGTTTTGTTATTTATATAATAGGTGTATTTTTGCATTTTACTTCTGATATGCAAAAGCATTCTCATTTAAAATTAAATCCTGGGAAATTAATTAAAGATGGTATGTTTTTAAAAAATAGAAATACTAATTATTTAGGGGAATTGTTTATATACTTAGGGTTTAGTTTGCTAGCAGTAGATTGGTTCCCCTTGGTTTGTTTGATAATTATTATTGTAATTATATGGATTCCAAATATGATTAAAAAAGATAAGTCACTTTCTAAATACCCTGATTTTAAAGAATACAAGAAAAAATCAAAGATATTCTTTCCATTCATATAATTTATGTGTCTTAAATCACTAATTTAAGTGATATGAATTATAGAATTAATTTTAATTGATATATATCACATTTATTAATCCTTTAATATGATAACTTCTTAAAAAAGGGAGATTATCATGAAGATATCAAACTCTAAAATAAAAAATCTTAATGACAAGACATACTTTAGAAAGTTATGTAATGACTCACCTTATTTAATAATTAATACTGAATGTGGTGTAGGTAAATACAAATTCAATAAAATTGGTTACGATAATAATGATGAAATGATTTTAGAATATATCTTAACTAATGATAAAAGTTATAAAGATTCAAACAATATTCTCCATACCTTAGGTAAATATTATTACTTAAGTGCAACTCAGCTATTATATGCTTTTAAATTTTATGCAAACTCTTAAAAAAATAAAGTTTAAAGTATTCTTTTCTCAATAAAAAATAAATACTTAATTTACCCTTCAATTTTAGGGTAAAATGGCAAGAAATAAATTTAAAAAAATTAACAATAAAGTCAATTTTGTAGAATTAGAGCATGATATTCTAACTAAATGGGATAAGAATCGTGTTTTTCAAAAATTGAGAGAAAAAAATAAGGGCAATAAACCATGGTCCTTTTTAGATGGTCCTATAACAGCAAATAATCCTATGGGTGTACATCATGCATGGGGTAGAACATTGAAAGATGTCTATCAACGATACAATGCCATGAAGGGACATGATTTGAGGTATCAAAATGGATTTGACTGTCAAGGATTATGGGTAGAAGTTGAAGTGGAAAAAGAATTAGAATTTAAATCTAAAAAAGAAATTATTGATTTTGGAATTGAAAAATTTGTAGATCTTTGTAAAGATAGAGTTGCAAAATTTTCTAAAATTCAAACAGAACAATCAAAAAGACTTGGGTATTGGATGGACTGGGAAAATTCTTATTATACTATGTCTGATGAGAATAATTATACTATTTGGTCTTTTCTTAAAAAATTGTATGAAAAAAATAAAATCTACAAAGGTACAGATGTTGTTCCTTGGTCAGGTAGATCTGGGACCTCTTATTCACAAATGGAAATTATAGAAGGAAGAAAATTAGTTGCACATAAATCAGTCTTTGTAAAATTTCCATTAATAAACAGAGAAAATGAAAACCTTTTAGTATGGACTACTACCCCTTGGACACTTACTTCAAATATTTCTGCAGCAATAAATATCAATTTAGACTATCTTAAAATTAAGACAAATGATGGTAGTATTTATTATTTTGCTAAGGAGAACTTTAAGTTTCAAAGATTAGAAAAACAATTTCAAGATAAAAAACAATGGGTAGAAGGTATTCCTAAGTTAAAAACAATTGAACAGATTTTTAAAGAAAGAGGTGGATACAAAATTATAGATACAATTAAAGGTAAAGATATGTTAGGTTGGGCATATAAAGGACCATTTGATGAATTAGAAGCTCAGCAATTTTCAGGGGGCTACCCCTTTATAAATAAAAATTTAGAAAAAAATAATATTACAGCTATAAACTGTCATAAGATTATTGATGGAGGCAAAGATAGTATCGGTAATGATATTGTAGTAGCTGGAGAAGGTACTGGTATAGTGCATATTGCAACAGGATGTGGTGCTGTAGATAATAAAATTGGGAAAAAAATAGGATTAGTTGAAATTGCACCCCTAGATAATGAAGCTAAGTTTATAAAAGGATTTGATTGGTTAGAAGGTATGTCTTCAACTAATCCAAAAACGATAGATTTAATATTAGAAAATCTTAAAGAAAAAGATTGTTTGTTTTATATGGAAAAATATCCTCATGTATATCCACATTGTTGGAGATCAGGTGATGAGTTAGTATATAGATCCGTTGATGAATGGTATATAAATATGGATTGGAGAGATGAAATAAAAAATATTGTAAAAGATATTAATTGGATTCCAAAATGGGGTTATGATAGAGAGATGGAATGGTTAGATAATATGGGTGATTGGATGATATCTAAAAAAAGATTTTGGGGTCTAGCTTTACCAATATGGCAATTTGAAGATGATTCTTTTTATGTGGTTGGCTCAAAAGATGAATTAGAAATGCTAGCAGTTGAAGGATGGGAAGAATTTAAAGGAAAGTCTCCACATAGGCCTTGGATAGATAAGGTTAAAATTAAACATCCTGAAACAGGACTCATTGGTACAAGAATAGAAGATGTAGGTAACCCATGGTTAGATGCAGGCATAGTTCCTTTCTCAACATTAAATTACAATTCTAATAAGGATTATTGGAGTAAATGGTTTCCAGCAGATTTTGTTGTTGAATGCTTTCCTGGACAATTTAGAAATTGGTTTTACTCTTTGCTTGCGATGTCAACAATTATGGAATCTAAAGCACCTTTTAAAACATTGTTAGGGCATGCTTTAGTAAAAGATGAAAATGGAAGGGAAATGCATAAATCTTGGGGAAATACTATTTGGTTTGATGAAGCAGCTGAAAATATAGGTGTAGATACAATGAGATGGATGTATGCAACACAGAATCCAGAGCATAATTTATTGTTTGGTTATAATTTAGCAGATGATGTTCGTAAACATTTGATTACATTGTGGAATACATATTCATTTTTTATTACATACGCGCATTTAGATGATTTTAATCCTAAAAAGTATCCTCTTAATAAAGTAAAACTTATTGATTTAGACAAATGGATATTATCAAAAGTAAATCAATTTATTTTAATTGCAGAGAAAAGATATAAGAACTTTGAATTGTTTAAACTTATGAAAAATGCAACAGAAATACTTGATGATATATCAAATTGGTATGTGAGACGTAATAGACGAAGATTTTGGAAATCAGAGAATGATGAAGATAAAATGGCAGCATATTCAACATTATATAATGTTCTTTTAAGTTATATTAAAGTTTTATCTCCTGTTATACCATTTATATCAGATGAAATGTATGAAAATTTAGTTTGTAGTTTTGATGACAATGCTTGTTCAAGCATACATTTAACAGATTTTCCTATTTATAACGAAAGTCTAGTTGATGAAAATTTAATTTTAGAAATTGATTCTGTTAAGCAAATTGTAAGTTTTGGTCGTTCTGCAAGAAATAAATCTAATCTAAAAATTAGACAGCCATTAAAAAAAGTTAAAATTTATTTAAAACAAAAAAATGATAAAGTTATATCAAATTATAATTCTCAAATTTTACAAGAATTAAATGTAAAAAATGTTGAATATGTTCCAAATGAGAATGATATTGTTCATTTTGAGTTAAAACCTAATTTTAACAACTTAGGTAAGAAGTATGGAAAAGAAATTTCAAAAATTGTTTCTGAAATAAAAAAAATGAATGTAGTTGAAGTTATTAAGTCAATCAATTTAGGAAATTCTATTAAAGTTTGTGATCAATTTGATTTGTTAGAAGAAGATTTTGAAATAGTAGAATCAGCTGTAGAAAATTATTCATATGCTGGTGACCAGAATATTAAAGTTGCTGTTTGTTGTACTTTGAATGATACTCTAATTAAAGAAGGTGTTGTTAGAGATGTGGTGAGAAAAGTTCAAAATTTAAGAAAAGAATCAGATTTTGAAGTAAATGATAGAATATCTATTGTATTAAAATGTAGTGACCATATTTTTAGCGCAATTAATGAAAATAAAGATTATTTTAAAAATGAAACTTTATGCAAAGAAATAGAAAAGGTAGAACAAGTTAATTTTAATCCAAATAGTTTTAATTTGGATTCTGAAGTTGTTGAAATAGGAATAAAAAAGTTGTAAATTATTTCGGAGTAAATTATGTCAAAAAAAACTTGGACAAAAAAAGAATTAGATTCATTTAAAACTAAAATACATAATAAAAGATTAGTTTTAGCTGAAGATTTAAGAGAATTGAAAGAAAAGGCAGATACAATGCTTAAAAACTCTTCTTCAAATGCATTATATTCATCTCATATGGCTGATGCAAGTTCTGATCATGTTGAAATGGAAAAAGCATATTATATGCTTGCTAGAGAGAAAAAATATTTGCGGTATTTAGATAAAGCTATACGAATGATAGATGACGGCACATTTGGAATATGTGTCTCCTGCAATGAATTAATAAATAAAGATAGGTTAGAAGAAGTTCCACATACTCAAAAATGTTTTGATTGTAAAAGTAATAGTAATTGAAATATTTCATAATTACTATTATTGTTGTTTGCATTGATCAAATCTCCAAATTATCTATAAAATATTATTGGTATAATAATGATATATTTTATAGTCACATTAATATATTGGGTAGTTATTTAAGATTTACTTTTTTAGAAAATCCAGGTATTGCGTTTGGTATTGATACAAGTAAATACCATTTATTTATTACATTTCTTACTATATTTGCAATTTTGTTTTTGTTTAAATATTTTTTTCAAGTTTTAAATGAAAATTCTTTTGAAATATTACCTCTTTCATTAATATTAGGTGGAGCTATAGGCAATGCGATAGATAGAGTATTAGTTCTTTTTCCATCATTAAATTATAATGGTGTAGTTGATTTTATTGATATTGGGATTAATAAATATAGATGGTATGTATTTAATTTTGCAGATGCATTTATAACAATTGGCTTAGTCATATATTTATACAAATCATTTAGGTTTAATAAATAATAATTGAGTAAAGATATTATTTATAATCAAGAAGTTGAAACTAGAATTGATCAATTTTTAAAATTGTCAATTCCAAATATATCAAGAACTAAAATACAAAAACTCATAAGAAATGGAAACGTTAAAGTAGATGGCTATGCAGTTAAACCATCTTTTATATTGAAAAATGGTCATCATATTTCTATTTTAGATACATTTACATCTTCATCTACATATAATCTAAAGCCAGAAAATATCAAATTAAATATTGTTTTCGAAGATGAAGATATTTTAGCTATAAATAAACCTGCTGGTTTAGTTGTACATCCTGGAATAAAAAATAAAGATGGAACTTTATTAAATGCAATTTTATACTATTGTAACTCTCTTTCAAATATTGATGATACACGGCCTGGTATTATTCATAGATTAGATAAAGAAACATCTGGTTTGATTTTAATTGCTAAAAATGATTATTCACATTATTATATAAGTGAACAATTTGCTAATAGACTTGTAAAAAAACACTACAAAGCGTTAGTTTGGGGAAATATGAAAACAAAAGGTGATATAGAAGGTTATATAAGAAGAAGTCCAAGAAATAGATTAGCATTTGAATTGAATAGTGCAAAAGGAAAATTTTCAAAAACAAAATTTGAACTAAACTATAATAATGATTTTCCTATTTCATATGTTAATGCCTATCCCTTATCAGGAAGAACTCATCAAATTAGAGTTCATTTTTCTAGTATTAAGCATCCAATTGTAAATGATGAATTATATAATGATGGAGTTAACCTTAAATCATATCATCAGCAATATAGAGGAGATATCCAAAGAATTTTAAAGAAAATTAATAGAGTCGCATTACATTCATATAGTCTTGATTTTACACATCCAAGCACAAAAAAAACAGTTAAATTAAATGCACCTTTAACTGATGATTTTAAAAATGCAATTGATATAATTATAGAACACAATGAGAAATAAAAAATTAATTATATCTTTTCTAGAATATCTGGAATTTGAAAGAAAATATTCTTTACATACAATTAGAAATTATAAAATAGATTTAAATGAGTTTGATTTATTTTTATATGAAAAGGGTAAGCTTAAGTTTGATTCTATTGATAGACATGCAGTACAAATTTTTATTCAAAGTTTAGCAAAAAAGAAAGTTTCAGATAAGACATTGCAGAGAAAAGTTGCAACAATCAAGTCTTTTTATAAATATTTAACCCTAATTGATAAAGTTTCTTACAATATATCTGAATTAATATCATCCCCTAAGATATCTAAAAAACTGCCAAATCTATTATCAGAAAAACAAGTATCTTTACTTATGAAATTGCCAGATTTAAGTACTTATAAAGGGATTAGAGACAGGTCAATGTTGGAAATATTTTATTCTACTGGTGTTAGAGTTTCAGAATTAATAAAAATAAAAAATATTGATATTGATATTTCAAGTAAAATAATTAAAATTTTTGGAAAAGGTAATAAAGAAAGATATGTGATTCTTGGATCAGAGGCATTAAATTCTCTTAAGAATTATTTCAAAATTTACAATAAATTAAAAAGTAAAAATGATTACTTATATCCATCTACAAGAGTAGGGAGTAGTATGCATATAAGTTATAAGACAGTGTATGATATTGTTAAAAATTATTTGAAGCAAGTTTCAAATAATGAAAAATTAAGTCCTCATTCACTTAGGCATTCTTTTGCAACACATTTACTTGAAAATGGAGCAGATTTAATGTCTGTGAAGGATATGTTAGGTCATGAAGATTTATCATCTACTCAAATATATACACATGTTAGTATTAAAAAAATTAAGGAGATTTATAAAATTGCTCACCCACACGCAAAATAAAAAGGAAAAATTTGATTCTTATAGTTTGAATGATTTTAAAGATGTCACAGTAAATCCGAAATTTGAAACTATTAAAAAAGATATAATACTTAATAAAGAAGGTATAGAAGGTCTAAATGGTGCGCTTATGGTAGATACAGGTGAGTTTACAGGTAGATCTCCTAATGATAAATACTTTGTATCTGAGAATTATTCTGAAGATTTTTTATGGTGGGGACCTGTTAATAGAAAAATAGATTTCTCAACATTTAAAAAATTATATAATAAGGTTATTGACTATTATAAAGAAGATAATAACAGAACATATGTTTTTGAAGGTTATGCTGGTGCTGATAAGAAGCATCAATTGAATGTAAGAATTATTGCAAAAAAAGCATGGCAATATTTATTCTGTAGAAATATGTTTATTAATATTTCTAACGAAGATAATATTGAAAGTTTTATGCCTGATTTTACAATAATAAATGCATCTGAAATTATTAATGAAGATTATAAAGATGATAATATGAATTCAGAAGTGTTTATTATATTTAATTTAAAAGAAAAAATAGCAATTATAGGTGGTACTGAGTATGGTGGGGAAATGAAAAAGGGAATTTTTTCTGTATTGCATTATATTCTGCCATTAAAAGGCATCCTTTCTATGCATTGTTCTGCTAATGTAGATAATAATTTTAAAAATCCAGCATTGTTTTTTGGATTAAGTGGTACTGGCAAAACGACATTATCAACTGATCCAAATAGACCACTAA
>MDTE01175947.1_pt1 | contig 11874 bp, 12 predicted proteins | sample 811231 | NCBI WGS metagenome assembly MDTE01 (sample SAMN05326651, study PRJNA326480) | marine metagenome | isolation source: seawater | place: Indian Ocean: Red Sea | collected 2010
GCAGCGCGGTGACCGCGGCGCTCAGCCTTCGGCAGTCTCCGGCCCGATGATCCCAGCGACCTCAGAGATGACATCAGCCGGAAAGCCGCTCCGTTCGGAATGCTCTTGCACGAGGCCCTCGTCGGCCGCCTCGTAGATACAGAAGGACTTGTCGGCCGTCCCGTAGGAATGCCTCCAGCTGATGTCCTTACCCTCAGCCCGCATCGCCTCCAAAGTCGCGTTGGAGTGCGCGGCAGCACCCTGCAAATCCTCGGGACCCATCGCCCCCATTCCTGGCATTGATCGTTCAATCACGCACAGAGGCATGGCTCTCCACCTTCCAATTTGGCGAAGGCAAGGGCCACCGCTCGCTAATGAGCGTCCCACTACTGGGAGAGGTTCGTCAACCAGAAGTCGGAATGGAAGCCCCTCGAGTGGAAATGGCCCTCGCCTAGAAACGCAAGGGCCGGCCCACGATCGGGCCGGCCACTTTGCACCCCGTACGGGATTCGAACCCGTGTTACCAGACGCGGCCTCCAGGCACCCGCGACTACGCGAGTTTCCCCCGCGATCCCTGCAATCAGAAGCATCTCCGGCAGGGGGCAACGCTCCGTCGAACCGGGGGGCGCGTCGGGGGCCATTTTGGAGGCTCGATCCAGATGGGTCCACGAGAGCACCCCCACACGCCTGAACGTGTGGGGGTGCGTCGTTATCTTCTAGGCGGCACGCGCTCAGATGATGTTCTTCTGCGCATAAAGGTCGCCGGCAGACGCCAGTCGACCCGCAAAGAGGCGGAGCATTTCGCCCGCTGTAGACCCTGACATCCGGCCCGTGCCGACACTCAGGCTGATTGACACCCGCGGCCGCTCCACGAGGCGGCCCCGGCGGACAAAAGTCGCACGCTGGATGGCGCCGACGGCAGCGACAGCCGCGGCGCTTGATGGGACCGGTGCGTCGACCGAGTCAAGGCCGGACTGACTCATGTCAAGGACGAATAGTGCCGCTGGAAGCGGATGGGTCGGGGGTGCACTTCTTGCCTGTACCACTTCAGCCGCAACGACATCGATGGGGGCGACCCCGCAAAGGGGCAGGAAGATAGCGTCCGCGCCATCGAGGTCCCGTGATAGCGCAACCGACCAGTTCGACGTGTCCAAGGACGGCACGTCATCGATCGCTGCGAGCGCCGCCCAGACGAGGAGATCTTCGAATCTGATATCGGTACTGCGGAGGAGTCCCAATGCCTCTGTGACGTCAACTTTCGCCCGCAGCACCAAGTGCTTCTCTCCTGATCCGTCGGGTGCTGGGCGCTGCAACGCCGGGTTCGGAATGTCTCGAGCGAGGATTCTCCCGCCCGCCCCACTGCCCTTGATGCCGAGGATATCGACGCGGCGTTCTGCGGCCAGACGCCGAGCCATGGGAGAGCAGCGGACCCGCTCATGCGTGGCTGCCGACCGCTCGATGGTCGGAACTTGAGAGGGGCTGGGCCAATGCACTGGTGGCGGGGCCGGGGTGTGGCCATCGGCTGGGCGGACCTGCGAGGGTGTCGCATCGGCTCGCAATATGTCGGGTGGCGCTGAGGGCTCCGGTTGCATTGCCTCAGCGCCACGGGACGCAAGGGGCTCCTCAAGGGTGCCGGCAGTTGCAGCGAGATGGCCGAGCGGGTCGCCGACTGCCACGACCTCGCCTGGATGGATGTCGATTGTCAGCAGTGTGCCGTCGACTGGTGCCTCGATCTCGATCTCGGTCTTGTCGGCGTTCACGGTGACCACAGGTTGCCCCGCCACGATCTGTTCTCCCTCCACAACGTGCCACTCGACGACCTCGACCTCCTCGATGGTGAGCCCGACCTTGGGCACGATGATGGGAGTCATCGGCCTTTGAATTCCGGAGGTCGCTTCTCCAGGAACGCCTTCATGCCCTCCTTCTGGTCACTGCCGGCGAACAACAGGGCGAACTCCTGGAGGACGAACTCGATCCCATGGTCAAGATCCATCTCGCTTCCGATGTTGACGGCCCGCTTGGCAGCGGCGAGAGCGAGAGGACTACGTTCGGCGAGCGACGCGGCGAGCTCGGCGGTTGCAGTCTCAAGTTCGCTCCGCACGACGAGACGGTTGACCAGCCCCACCCTGTAGGCCTGGCTTGCGGGCCACGGGTCGCCCAACATGAGGATCTCCTTTGCGATGGCGCGGCCCACCCAGCGGGTGATTCGCACGGAAGCTCCGGCTCCCGGGATCACGCCCACGCGGGCCTCGGCGAGACCGAACGTAGCGTCCTCGGAGGCAACGACGAGATCACAACACAGAGTCAGCTCGGTGCCTCCAGCGATGCAGTGCCCGTGGACCGAAGCCACCACCGGCATCTTCACCGTCTCGATGGCGTGAAAGAGGTCGATCCAGTACCGGTTGCTCTCGCGGACATCAAACGGGCCGCTGTCGGTCAGCTCGGCCAGGTCGGCGCCGGTGCAGAAAGCACGGTCTCCGGCGCCACGTATAACGACCACCCTCACGTTCGGATCGGCGTCGCACTCGAGCACGGCGTCTTTCGCGGCAACAAGCATCTCGTTCGTGAACGCATTCAACTTTTCGGGTCTGTTGATCACGACGGTGCCCACGGAGCCGTGGCACTCGAGGAGGATGTGCTCGCTCATGCGACGAGCTCCTTCGCAGCCTTAATGACGCGGTTTGCGTCCGGCAACACGAAGGACTCTAGAGGCGGGCTGTATGGCACAGGTGCGAACGGCGCCGCGACGCGTTCAATCGGAGCATCAAGGTGGTCGAACGCTTCGGACTGGACCCGCGCCGCGATCTCGGCTCCGATCCCGCTGAAGCCGACGGTCTCCTGGACCAGGAGCATCCGGTTCGTGCGCTTCATTGACTGGACCAGGGTGTCGATGTCGAGGGGTTGCACGGACCGTATATCGATCAGTTCGACGTCCATTCCGTCGGCTACGAGTGCTTCGGTCGCTTCCCTGGCGGGTGGGAGGCCACCCGCCCAGCAGACGATCGTGAGGTCACTGCCCTCGCGGATGACATTGGCGTCTCCGAACGGGACAACGAAGTCGCGATCATCCGGGACTTCCCCTCGATGCTGGAGGAAGGCCTTGTGCAACAGAACGACACATGGGTCGTCGTCCTGGATCGCCCAACGCAACATACCGCAGGCATCGGTAGGGGTAGCTGGGGTGGCCACTTTCAGACCCGGCAGACTTCCGAGCCAGGCCTCGAAGGTCCCCGAGTGTTGCGGGCCGGCGTTGAGGCGCGCACCGCCGAAGCTGGTGATGGTGATGGGCATGGCTGTCTGGCCACCCGACATATAGCGGATCTTTGCGATCTGGTTGACAACCTGATCCATGCAGGTCGGGAAGAAATCGGCGAAGGAGATCTCCACGACGGGTCGGAGCCCGGTTGCGGCGGCACCGACTGCCGCTCCCATGAACCCGACCTCTCCTGCTGGTGTGTCGCGCACGCGCTCGGCACCGAACTCCGCCTGCAAGCCACGGGTCTGGGCGTAGATGCCGTCTGGTTGACCGACGTCTTCGCCCATCAAGAAGACGGTTGGATCTCGTTCGAGCTCCGTGCGCAGTGCCGACGAAACTGCCTGGAAGTATTTCAGCTCCGCCATCTCAACGGCCCTCCCCAGCTGTCCCCATGGGGTTCGCATAGACGTGGTCCATTGCCGCCTGGGGTGCCGGGAGGGCGCCGGCGCGCCCGAATGCAACAGCCTCTTCCACTTCGAATGCAATCTCGGCTTCGAGTTCCTCCAAGGCGTTGGGCTCGAGCGCACCGACAACGGTGAGACGGTCAATCAGGCCTGCGATCGGGTCTCGTTCGGTCACCGATGCCAACTCATCCGGGTCGCGGTAGCGCTGGGTGTCGCCAATAAAGTGCCCGGACCATCGGTGGACCCGGATCTCCAGCATCTGGGGGCCCTCGCCCTGTCTCGCAGCCTGCACGAGACGGCGGGCCGCCAGTCGTACGGCGATGACGTCCTCGCCGTCGACGACTTCGGCCGGGATCCCGTATGACGCGCCCCGCTTCGCGAGCGAGTCGACGCTCACGTGGACGTCGTATGGGGTGAGTTCGGCGAAGCCGTTCACTTCTGCGATGAACACGACGGGCAGTTTCCAGATGGCAGCCAAGTTCATGGCTTCGTGCACGGCGCCCTGCGCTGAAGCTCCCTCGCCGAAGAACGTGACTGCCACCTCGTCGGTGTTCCGGAGCTGTGCAGACAACGCGGCGCCGACGGCGATCGGTTGACCCGCGCCCAGAATTCCGTTTGCGCCGAGCACGCCGAGGTCGATCGAGAAGATGTGCATCGATCCTCCTTTGCCGCGGCAGTAGCCGTTGTCCTTCCCCATCAGCTCGGCCATCATCGGGCCCATATCGGCCCCCTTGCCCAGGATGTGGCCGTGACCTCGGTGCGTCGCAGTAATGCGGTCCGTGGGCTCGAGGAAGCCGACGACGCCCGCGGGGATGCTTTCCTGCCCGATGCAGAGGTGGATGAAACCTGGGATCTCTCCGGCCTTGAAGAGCTTTTCGGTGCGCTGCTCGAATCGGCGGATTCGAAGCATCAACCGCAGCAGATCCATCGCCTCGGCGCCGCTGATCCCGAGCCCGTCTGTCGCCGTGGTCGTCTTCTTGGCCATCAGGCCTGTCCTTCTAGCAGGGTGACCGCCACGGCGGCGTTGTCCGTGTCGATCCAGCCCCCGGCGTTTTGGGTCAGTGCCCACCGAGCGCCTGAGACCTGCCGTTCACCGGCCGCTCCGCGGAGCTGCTCGGTAGCCTCGACGATCTGGGCGATTCCCGTGGCGCCGATCGGATGCCCCTTCGCTAGCAACCCGCCGCTGGGATTGACCACGATGTTGCCGCCGTATGTCGTCAGGTCTGCGCGGATCAGGTCGGCGCCCTCACCAATCGCTGCAAACCCAAGGTCTTCGTACAACTTGATCTCCGCCGATGCGGTCGCGTCGTGGATCTCCGCGAGGTCGAGCGCAGCTACATCGATGCCCGCGTGACTGTATGCCCTGCGCGATGCTCGCCTGACTGCGTTGTTTTCCTCGCCATGGGCCGAACCGGACGCCACGACCGAGGCGGCGACGCGCACCCCGGCATGGTCAAGCCGTTCCGCGACCTGATCCGACACGAGAACGGCGGCGGCAGCGCCGTCGGAGATCGGGCTGCACATGGGAACCGTGAGCGGGGGGACGACCTCACGCGCGGCCAGGACGTTCTCGACGGTTGTTTCGCCACCGTATTGGGCTCGGCTGTTTGTGGCGCCGTGCCGTTGGTTCTTGACGGCCACGAGTGCGTAGTCCTCGGGCGTGCTGCCGTATCGTGCCATGTGATCCTGGGCGAGTGATGCGTAGAGGTCCATGAAGTAGGAGCGGTTCGAGGCCACGGGGCCGTCTGATCCGAAGATCACCTCCACGTCGGCGGCTCCACCGATCGCAGCGAAGCTCTTTTCCTTGTCTCGGTGGCTCATCTTCTCGGCCCCGACCGCCAGCACGATGTCGTGGACGCCGGCGGCGATCGACTGCACTGCGAGCTGGAACGCAGAGGACGCCGACGCGCAGGCGTTCTCGATGTTGTAGATGGGAATGGAGTCGAGCCCTGCAGCACGCAGTGCCACCTGGCCGGCGACCATCTCCTGGCCCGTGATCGACCCTCCGATCGCATTCGCGAAGAATGCAGCCTCGATCTGGGCGTTCTCCACCCCGGCATCCACCGTTGACGCCCGCACCGCCGACGAGGTCAGCTGCTTCAGCGTGGATTCGACGTCGCGGCCGAATGGTGTCATGCCGACGCCTGCGACATGGACGGCGTTCGGCATCTCAGGTTCTCTCTAATCTGGCTTGTTGAGCACAGGAGCATTTCCTGGGGTGGCCGCGCCGGGGAATTAGGTGTCCCGAAGTCGCCGCCCCCGGTGTGATGGGCCGGGTCACCAACTGACACCCCGGTGAGGCGGGGCCTGAGCGGCCAGATCCAGGGTCTCGTCGATCTGCATCGGCGATGCCCCCATGCGCCTGGCGTTATCGAGGTGCAGGCGAAAGCCGGGCCCATACCGATGGGTCGGGGAGGCGTCGACCGCCAGATATACGAGCTCTTTTGTCCGCGCATCTAGACTGTCTGTTTCCCAAGCCAGCGCGCAGAACTCGAAGAACCGCTGGTATGCGGTGGGCGCCAGTCGTAGTAGGCCGTCGAGGAACCCGGGAAGCTGGGTCTCTAGGCGCGCCCAGTAACTGGAGTCGCCCTCGAGTTCCTGCTTCAGCGCTTCCTGCTCGGGAGTGAGCGGCGAGGCGTACACGGACGGCTCAAGTTCTTCGACCACCGGCCGAAGTTCCCGGACGCCCTCGTGAAGGGTGTGCATCCCGAGCCCGGTCACGAGGAGGAGGACACAGGTGAGTTGGTCAGCTGTCGCTCCGCGGGCCGCCGCTTCGTCTGCACAGGCACGCATACCGTCAATGTCCAGTGCGGTCGTGGCGGCGGCAAGGCCGAACCCGATCAGCGCTCGCTCCAGATCGCTTAAGCCCTCGCCTCTCGGTTCCCCGGCCGTCGCCGCCTGAGCGACATCGCGGAGTTCGGCGATGGTCATCGGCTGGCGAGGGCGAGAGATGGCCTCGTTCATTCCATCTAGTGTGAGCCTCACCTGGGGCGTTGAATAGGGACAAATCCCCCTTCCTGATCCCTGCGTCATCTCGGAGTATCGGCCTCCGGTAGCAACCCAGAGGAGGGGCCTCGATGGCCGAGACGTCCGATCCTCGGATCCCGCCGCGGGACCGAGTGGTGCTGCGCTACGTGCTGGACCGCCTTGTCGATGAGGATCCGCGCCGCGTGTTCGCCAAGTTCACCGACGGGAGCCAGTGGACACGCCATGACCTCCGTGAGATCGCGCGCACGTATGCGGCCGGCTTCCAGGCGTTGGGCGTGGAGCAGGGCGATCATGTGGCGTCCTTCCTGCCGAGCAGCATCGAGGCGCTGAGCGTGTGGCACGGTCTGAACTACATGGGAGCGGTCTACGTGCCGCTCAACCCCGCCTACAAGGGCGCATTACTCGAGCACACGGTGGCGACCTCGGATGCGACGTTGATCGTGGCACACCCCGATCTGTCCCAGCGCCTCGGCAACATCGATCTCGCGAGGCTGACCGACCTGGTCCACCTGGGTAGTGCCGAAGGTGGTGGCCCGGTCATCGACGGCCTCAACTGCATGCCGAGCTCCGTGCTCACGTCCCAAGGAAGCGACCCGGCCCCGCTCGACCGCCCCATCGAGCCCTGGGACGTGCAAGGGATCTGGTACACGTCGGGGACCACTGGACCGTCCAAAGGAGTCCTCTCCTCGTACCTGCACGCGTACTCGATGTTTGGGCCCGAGACCTGGCCGTTCGTCACCGAGAACGATCGATACATGATCAACCTGCCCGTTTACCACATGGGGGGAACGGGCCTCTGGAACGCCATGCTGTTGCGTGGCGGCTCGGTCTCGTTCGTCGAGCGCTTCCAGACAGACCAGTTCTGGGACCAGGTGCGAGCGACCGAGAGCACGTCAGTTTTCTTGCTCGGGGCGATGGCAGCGTTTCTCGAAGCGCAACAACCCGACCCGCGCGACACCGACCATCCCATGCGGCTGATGTTCATGGTGCCGGTTGTCGACGACGTACCCGCATTCGCGGAAAGGTTCGGTGTTGAGGTTCGCTCCATCTACAACATGAGCGAACTCTGTATGCCGATCATCACCGGGCCCACGCCCACGCTGCCGGGCGTCTGCGGCACCGTCCGGGAGGGCGTCCAAGTCCGTCTGGTCGACGAGAACGATTGCGAAGTACCGGTGGGCGAGGTCGGGGAATTCGTGGTGCGCAGTGAGGTCCCTTGGTCGATGAACCACGGCTACTACAAGATGCCGGAAGCCACCGCGGCGGCGTGGCGCAACGGGTGGTTCCACACCGGCGATGCCGGACGAATGGACGAGGACGGCAACTACTACTTCATCGACAGGTTGAAGGACGCAATCCGGCGGCGAGGAGAGTTCGTCTCCTCGTTGGAGTTGGAGATCGAACTGCAGTCTCACCCGTCTGTCGAGACAGCGGCCGTCGTTGGTGTCAAGAGCGCCCACGCAGAAGAGGAGATCCTCGCGGTGCTCCGGGCAGCACCGGGCCGGAAGATCGACTACGTCGACCTGATCGAGTACCTCAAGCCGCGCGTGGCCTACTTCATGATCCCCAAGTACTGGAGAACCGTCAGCGAGTTCCCCATGACCCCCACCGAGAAGATCCGCAAGGTGGTGCTCCGTGACGAAGGCCTGACCGAAGACTCGTGGGACCGCGACGAACACGGCATCACGATCAAGTCGGAACACATCACGACTGCGGGCACGACATGATCGACGGCGCGCTCTCATTGTTCGAGCGTCTCGTTGCCGGCGATCTGCTCATCGGAGCCGAGGCCTCTTCCGCCAGCGCCGGCGCAGTGGAGATCATGGGCGGCCTGAGTTTCGACGTGATGATCGTCGACACGCGCCACGCCGCGCTCAGCCCATACTCCGACGAACTAGAGCGGTTGCTGCGCGCTGCAGACCTCAGCAACACCCCGGCCCTAGTTCGGGTGGCGGAGAACACGCCAGGCACCATCAACCGAGCTATGAACGATGGTGCGGCCGGAATCGTCGCCGCCGTCGGCGATGTCGAGGCAGCGGCGCGGGCTGCCAAATCGGTTCGCTACCCGCCTCGCGGCTTTCGCGGAGCCGCTCCGGTGGTGCGTGCGGCCCGGTTCGGGTTGACTCCCTGGGACGACTACCGAGAAGCCACCAATGCAGCCCGCCCAGTGGTCGCGAGTATCGAGACCGCCGAGGCGCTGGAAGCGGCGCCGTCGATTGCAGCAGTCGATGGAGTCGACGTGATCCTCCTCGACATCATGAACCTTTCGCTAGCGCTCAACACACCCCTCAGAGCGCTAGAGCGCCACGACGCGATCGGGACCGCGCTCCGACGGTTGCGCGGTCCCGATCGCGTCGTTGGTGTCAACCTGCCCTCACCGGAGGGAGCTGAGGTCTGGCGTGACGCGGGTTGCACCCTGCTCATCGTCGGCACCGACGTTGCCGCGTACTCGGCCGCGACGGCAGCCCTACGGGCTGACCTCGACGCCGTTCCCACCCGGCTGGCGGAGGACAAACGACCATGAAGAACCTGCGGGAGACTTTCGAACGAGGCGAAGTGACCCTCGGTTGCTTCACCCTCATGGTCGAGCCCATGTATGTCGAAGTGCTCGGTGCCGCCGGATTCGACTTTGTTATCCTCGACTGCGAGGAGGCGAACGGTGACTCCTACGGCGGCCGGCTCGATGAACTCGTGCGCGCCAGTGAGGCCTCCGGCCTCGTTCCCACGACCCGGGTCGTTGAGAACACGGCCGGGGCGATCAATCGCGCGTTGAACGCCGGTAGTCGACTGCTGTTCGTTCCCCATGTGCGCACGGCCGACGATGCAGCCTACGCAGCAGAGGCCATGCGCTACCCACCGCGCGGGCGCCGCGGGGCCGCCCCAGTTGTGAGAGCCGCTCAATACGGCCTGGAAGACTGGATCGAGTACCACCGCCGAACCAACGAAGACAACCAACTCTTCGTCATGGTCGAAGACGTCGAGGCGGTCCACAACATCCACGAAATCGTCGAGGTCGATGGCGTGGACGGTGTCCTCGTGGGCACATGGGACCTCGCCGTCGAGTTGGGCTGCGCCGACTACGGCCCGCCACCGCCTCAGGTCATGCAACACGTCGAGCACGTCATACGCGCCACCCGAGACGCAGGCCTAGTGATGGCCGCGCATGGCTGGTCTGCCGATGCTGCGACAAAGTACGTTGAACTCGGTTGCCAACTGCTCATCGTCAGCCTTGACTCGACGCTCCTTCTCGAGGGCCTCCGTGCGCTCGATGAGGCGGCTGGGTCGCTTCGAGGTTGAACGACATGTTGGATTTGCGAGCCGCATTGGATGGCGGCGAGGTGTTGTGCGGGCCAGGTGTGTTCTCGGGGCACACGGGAATCATCGAGCTCGCCGGATACCTGGGGTTCGACTTCGTCTTCTTGGACACGGAACAGAGCCCACCTAGTCCTGCCGGGCTCGAGCTCGAGCGCCTCATCCAAGCCGCCGAGGCGGCTGACATCACGCCCACGGTCCGGATTGCGGACCTGAGCCCTTATCTGGTCAACAAGGCGCTGAACCTCGGCGCCAAGGCCATCTGGATCCCGCACATCGAGACCGGCGATGAGGCGGCGCGACTCGTGCAGTACGGGAAGTATGCGCCGGAGGGCGACCGCGGCGCCGCCCCCATCGTCCGCTCGGCGCGCTATGGGCTCGAGAACTTCGACGACTACCGCCGCCGTCAGAACGCCGAGACGATCCTGATCGCAATCGTCGAGAGTGTTGACGGGATCAAGAACGTCGAGGAGATCGCCAACACGCCTGGGCTCGACATGATCTGTTTCGGCACCTTCGACCTCGGCGTGAGTATGGGGCTGTCCCAGGACGACTTCTACGGCGGATCGAGTGCCGCCTGGGTCCACCCGGATCTGGAAGCCGCCGGCAAGCGATGCATCGAAGCCTGCAGGGCGGCCGGCATCTATGCCTCGACGGCCGCCTGGAGCCTGGAGTCGGCCGAGCGATGGGTCGCGATGGGCTACCAGTTCATGCTCTACGGGCTGGACTACGCGCTCATCGGCAATGTCATGGCTGAGCTCAAGGGCGAGGTCGAGGTCATCAAGTCGCGAGGAGATCGATGAGGTCAGCACCGAACCCAGGAGACCGTCCATGAGCGCGCAGGTACACGTGTCGACACCAGCCGATGGTGTCGGGCTCTTAGTGATGGACAACCCGCCCAAGAACTTCGCGTCCTACGAGTTGTTGCAGCGACTCGAAGACGGGCTGCGCCAGCTCAAGGGCGAGGGCACAAGAGTCGTCGTGATCGCGTCGGACGTGCCCGGCTATTTCATGGCGCATGCTTGGCTCAGCGACGTGATTCGCGCGTACACCGAGCCAGACACAATCAGTGGGGATCCGCTGCTTTGGCGGCGGGTCACCCAGGAGCTCGAGCGCGGCCCCATGATCTCGATTTCCTGCAACAACGGGCAAGCGTGGGGCGGTGGAGCGGAAGTGTCGTGGGCCTGCAACCTGCGTACTGCGGGACGCTCGGCTCACTACGCGCAGATCGAGTCGGTGCTCGGTGTTATCCCTGGAGGCGGTGGTACCGCTCGGCTGTCACGCCTCGCTGGCCAATCAGCCGCTTTGGAGATCTTCCTGTCAGCGGAGCCGGTCCCGGCCGAGCGGCTCTACCAACTGGGCATCGTGAACCGAGTGTTCGACGACGACGAGCTGCGCGACCGCACGCTCGAGTGGGCCGAACTGATCGCGTCTCGCCCCCACCGGGCGCTCCAAGCCAACAAGCGCGGCGTGTTGCAAGCCTGGGACCTCGGCATCGAGGACGCCTTGCGGATCGAGGGCTACATCTTCAACTCGACCATTCGTGGCGAGACGCTTGAGCGGATGGAAGCGATTCAGGAGGCCTATGACGCCGGCGCCGATTCCTGGGAGGTGTACGGCCTCGATCGCTGGGAGGACAAGGAACACTGATCAGGGACATTCTCCTCTGTGCGATTGCCGGGAGGAGGACAAAAGTGATCAAAAGGCGAGACCACACCGTGGATTCGGAAGGAATAAGGCAACCATGAAAGCAACAAACCCACTATTGCGGCTTTTGGCGTTGTTGTTGGCTATTGCGCTCATCGCGGCGGCGTGCGGTGACGACGATGAAGCTGCAACCGACGCTCCAGTTGAAGCACTCGCAGAAGAGGCGGCTGCAGAAGAGCCGGCTGCAGAAGAGCCGGCTGCAGAAGAGCCGGCTGCAGAAGAGCCGGC
>MDTE01026425.1_pt1 | contig 11873 bp, 9 predicted proteins | sample 811231 | NCBI WGS metagenome assembly MDTE01 (sample SAMN05326651, study PRJNA326480) | marine metagenome | isolation source: seawater | place: Indian Ocean: Red Sea | collected 2010
CTTCATGTTCCACATATAAACAAGCATGACTAACAACTGTAAATTTCACTTTTAATAATTTGGTTGTTCTTTAATTTTAATATATTTTTTGGATTTCTATGTAACTTAAAAATGTATGGAATTTAATTTAGCAACAACAAATCAATTTAAAAAATATTAAAAATCATAAAATTTTAAAATACCAATATTTAGGCTTGGAAAAGGTTTATTTTTGAAATTTAATTAAATTTTTCTACTTTAATTAAAATTAATTTTCATTGAAATAATAAGTCTCTTAAATTAATATTAAAAATCAACAAATATGAAAGCTTGAAAAAAACTAAATTATTAGTGCTGCATAAAGGTAAAAAGTGTGATTATCAAAATGATATGGTTTTTATATCTTTATTAACAAACGAAAATATAATCTTTGATAGTAATATTTATCCTGATTTTCTTTTTAAAAATTTCAAAGGTTCTAATTTATATGGAAGAGGATTTACAATCTACAAAAAAATTGATAAATCTTACAAAAAAGTTGGCTTAGATAATTTAACTATTAAAAAAAGAATTGAAGATAAATACTATGACCTAATTGTATATTCATCTATTCGGAGATATGATGAATTTTTTAGTCAAGTTATTAAGTTTTATCCAAAAGAAAAAATTATATGCATAGATGGTGAAGATGATTTAAATTTTAGCATTAAACATTATCTATATTCCAATTACTATAAGAGAGAAATCTCAAAATTTTTATATAAAATAAATATAGAACCAATTTCGTTTTTTATTCCAAATTTAGTTTTAGAAGAATTGAGAAAAAATTATAACTTTAATTTAAAAAAGAAATTTCTGAAAGCATATTGCGACCCTAATGATAAAAAAACATACATTTATAAAGATGAGAAAGAATATTATGAGCAGTATTCGAATTCCTTATTTGGCGTAACGAAGATGAAAGGAGGCTGGGATTGTCTAAGACACTATGAGATTATTTTTTGTAATTGCCTCCCATATTTCGAAAATATTGAGAAGAAACCACCTTTAGTTATGCAAGGATACCCAGTGGAATTTCAATTAAATGCGAATAGTTTTTTAAAATTACAAGGAGATAAAAACGTTTCTGATTTTGATATGAAAAAATATAAATTCTTAATTTCTAAATTCCAAAAATATCTAGAAGAAATGTCACATAGTTTTGGTTCCTTTAAATTAAAAAATTTAATACTCACTAAAAAGGGGTTAAAAAAAAGTTTAATTTTTAGAAGCAGCAATATTTTCTGGATATTCTTTTTAAAAATAGTCAATATGTTTCTTTTGTTTAAATGGGTATTTAGGCAAAGTGATGCTTTAAAAAAAAATGATCCTATTAGAAGAATGATTTTCATTTTTAAAACTTTTAAAAGAAAATATTTTTTTTAATTTAAACTTTTAAAGGTTTTTTTTAAACCATTCAATTGTTTTTAATAAACCTTCTTTTAATTCAATTTTAGGCTCCCATCTCAGTATATCTTTAGCCAATTTTATTGATGGTTTTCTTTGTTTAGGATCATCCTGAGGTAAATTTTTATAATAGAATTCTAATTCTGGATTGATTAACTCCCTAATAAGATAACCGAGTTCTTTTATAGAAAATTCATTTGGATTACCAATATTGATAGGCTTTTGATAATTACTTTCCATTAATAAAATCATGCCAGCAATTAAATCATCGACATAACAAAAAGACCTAGTTTGATTACCATCTCCATAAATTGTAATTTTTTCATTTTTTAGGGCTTGAACTATAAAGTTACTTATCACTCGGCCATCATCAAATCTCATATTTGGTCCATATGTATTAAATATTCGCATAATTCGAACATCTACTCCATGAATTCTTTGATAATCTGAGCAAAGGGTCTCAGCAATTCTCTTACCTTCGTCATAACAACTTCTTATTCCAGTAGTATTTACAGATCCCCTGTAAGATTCTATTTGTGGATGCACTTCAGGATCTCCATAGATTTCACTTGTACTAGCCAATAAAAACTTCGCACCAACTCTTTTTGCTAGTCCCAACATATTATATGTACCCATAAAAATGGTTTTACTAGTTTTAATGGGATTAAATTGGTAATGAATTGGTGAAGCTGGACATGCTAGATGCCATATTTTATCAACTTCAATCTTTATAGGGTCAATAACATCATGTCTAATTAATTCAAAGTTAGGATTTTTATTAAAATCTTTTGTATTATCTTTTGTGCCTGTAAAAAAATTATCAAGGGATATAACTTCTTCTCCTCTTTCTAATAATTTTTTTGCGAGATGACAGCCAAGGAATCCATTACCTCCAGTAATTAAATTTCTTTTCTTGTTTTTCATAACCATTTATTTAACTTATATTAGTTGATATATTTGCCAAAACGCAAACCATCCTTAACTTATTAATATTGATATTTACATAAGAGGATGAATATTATGTAAAGCATATTTTTTTACGGTATGTAATAAACCTAAAAATTCAGACTTTTATTTTTTAATAGTTGACTATGTAGCTAAATTCAGCAATAATTGTTTTGATTTAATTATCCATTATGACTAGTCAAATAAATATAAATAATGAAAGTCGAATAAATTCTCTTTTAACTTACGTTGTATTAATTAATGATCAATTAATAACTTATATTTAAGTTAGTCATATATTAAATATAAAATAAATCATGCTTAAAACAAATAATTGGATATATTTAGATCTTCAAAAAACAGGCAGTCTTTTCTTCAAAAGAAAATTACTTGAGATCTTCCCAAAATCTCATTTTGATATAGATAAAAGACATGGCATACAATTAATTAATTATGATATTCCAAAGATAATAACTATTCGAGATCCCGAATCATATTATTTTTCACTATGGTCATACGGTTTAAAACAAATGGGGGGTCTATATACAATAATTAAAAATTTCTATCCTGAAAAAATAAATCTATTTTATAAATCTGCTTCTAAAGAATCTTTCTCATATTTCTTGGATTATGTATTAAGTCTTCCTTATAAAAATCCAAAAGCTAGATTTTCAAAAAAGAATATCCTTAATATAATTTTTAATTTAAGATCGTTAAAAAAGATTTCTAATAAAAAAAATAAATCCCAAAGAAATTATTTTTCAGATGTTATTTCCCAAGAGAAATGGCTGCCAGATTCTTGTGATTTGTACACTTCTCGTATCATTGAAATGTTAATCCCGAAATCAGAAAGAAATATTTTTATAAAAAATTTAAAAGCAGATTTATCCTATGATAATTTAAATACAATAATGAAAGAATTTATTCCTGACATTATCTTAAGAACTGAATCTCTTAATAAAGATTTTTACGATTACTATAAAAAAAATAAATTAAACTTTCTTGAATTACCTAAAGGATGGCAACAAATTTTTTCTGTGAAAGATACACCTATAAATATATCTACTAATGCTTCAAATAAGTCTAAATCTAAAAGAATAGAAAATTATTTATCGGATTATCATAGAAGTCTTATTGAATCTAAATCTAATTTAGCAAATTTGCTTTTAGATAAAGCTGAACAAAGATTAAAAACTTAAAATTAAAATCCTTTTTTATAAATCTGATTTAATAATATAAGTTTCTAAATTATTAAAAATCTTTATTTAGAAAAAGATCTTTCATTTTTGCCTAGAATAGTAAAAATAATCTTCTTTTCTTCGTAAATTTTCTGAAATTTAATCAAATTTCTAATAATTTAAGTCTTAAATTTATATTGAGTTTAATTATCTCCTTATAAAAGAGAGAAATTTTAGAAATATGCAATAAATTTCTATATAAAAAACCTTTTCATTTGAATTAAATAAATGAAAAAAATTGATTAAAGGATAATTTAAGTAATAATTAAATTATCTTGAAAACGAATTAATTTATAAATGTTAATAGCTCTTTGCTGCCCTTTCATTGCTTATAACAAAAATGTTAAAAGAACTTTAAATAGCTTTAAAAATTTTATAATTGAATCAAAAAAAATATCGCAAACTAATCATTTTATTATTATATCTATCTCATCAAATAAATCAGACTTGATAAATGATGAGCTAATTTCAAAGACTCATATAATAAAATATACTCCTCCAAAAGGTGTTTATTCTGCATTTAATCTTTGTATAAAAGAAAGTTTTAAAGCATCTTCAGAATTAATATGGATAATAGGTGAAGGAGATACAATTTATAAACCATCAAATGGCTTTATTAAAACATTAAGTAAACCTATAGCCAAAAAATCAATAATTGTTGGTTCAATGATCATTGGTGATAGAAAAAAACGTAATAAAAAAACAAATGCAAAAATTAATTTATGGTTAAATTTAGATAAGATGAGACTAAATCATCCATCAATGATTATTTCTAAATACGTTTATCAAGAAATCGGTTTTTATAGTGAAGATAAAAAAATAATTTCTGATTATGAATGGTGTATGAAAGCATTCGAAAAAAATATTAACATCATAAAGCTTAAGAATTTTCTTACTTACCATGAACTAGGAGGAATTTCAACAATTTACGGTAAAAGCAGACTTAATTTACACATAGCATGTATTAACGTCATTTATAAATCCTTAGGATTTTCATTACCTTTGTTTTTCGCAATATTTACAAGATTTTCCAGATTTATATTATCAAGATTTTTCTATTACATAAAAAAAATAAATAAAGATAGAACGCAAATTTAAATTTGTTGAAAAATTTTTTTCTTATCCTAAATTATTTTAGGTGTATAGTTCTTGTTTATAAATTCATATCAAAATTTTTATAAAAAATTTCTTTAAATTAAATTTATCTATATAAATGTTAAAATTTTTGATTGATAAAAACTTAATACATCTTGTGTCTTTTATTTATGTAATATTTACTATATGTTGAATAATTTTTTTTCTATTCAAATAAATAAACCCAACTTGCTGAAACTTTCTTCGGTACTGCTTATTATTTTTGGAATATCTACTCGTTTTTTTGGATTACCAAGAGAATTTTTCTATGGACTTTACTTTGGAACATTTATATTTATAGTCACAATTATACAAGTTAAAAATCTAATACTCCCCAGATATCTATTCATAACATTTATTTCAACTTGTTTATTAGCATTCACAGGATTGACTCATTTCTTTTTTGAAAAAGCATCTGATTTTTCTCAGCAACTTTTAATATTATTAGCAATTTCAAAAGTATTTTGTTCAATTTTTATCCTTTACTTAATTAATAAATACTCAAAAAGAGCTTCATGGCTAACCATTTTAAATACAGTTATGAGAATTTCTATTTTATTTGGAGCTTTTCAATGGGTTGCCTCTTCTCTTGGATTTGATAATCTCATTAATTTTCTTCAGGAATATAAAGTAGAGGGTATTTTTCCGATTTTCAGGATAAATAGTATATTCCCAGAAAGTCAACATTTTGGAACTGCACTTACTATTTACCTATTCTCTAATTACCAATTATCCCTTGACAAATTAAATAAAATTAACTCGAATTCTAATGATATAAAAATTCAACAAGAGGCAAATAAAGAAAAATCAAGCATTTTATTTAAAATTGCATTCTTTTTATTGATAATAGGCGGCAGCACAACATCCTATGTAGTCTTAATTTATCTATTTTTAATGAGCTTATTGATAAGGGGTATTCAAATTATAAATTTCAAACCAATTAAGATTTTAAAATCAATTATTAAAAGATTTTCATCATTTTTAAAAATCAGTTATAAGAAATTATTTATATTTTTAATTTCATTAGTGAGCATTATTATTTTATTTTTAACAAGCGGAGAAAGAATAAAGAGTTTTTCAAGCAAACAATTAATCAGAGCTCAATTACTAATAAGAGTTGTTTCCTTATCTGATAATGTTATCGATTCTAGTAACAATCTTACAAGTTCTGCCAGAGCTACATCTTACGATAGGGCTATTAAATATTTGAAAAATCCTTCTTTAGATCTACCCCCTTATAGAAGAGATGCGCAAACTATATATCCAGATGGGTTCATGTTAAATTTCATCAGATTTGGGTTTATAGGTTCATTACTATTTATGTTTTCTTTTTTAGTACCCTTATATTTTCATACTACAAAAGTAGGGATAATAATGTTTGTTCTTCTTGCATTTTTATTTTGGGGGAAAGGTGCTACCTATCCTGCACCAGATTCTTTTTTAATCTATCTTTACGCGTATTTTGTTAATCGTAATTTTTGCAAGAGGTAAATTTAAAACAATCTTTAAATAGAAAGAGTATTTATTGTCAAACTCTTGAAAAGATAAGATTAATGTTTATATTTTTAACTCAGAAAAAAATAGACTTTAAAATAAAAACCAAATTTCCTTAGAATATTAAAATCCTCTATTAATAATTTAAAATCCCAAAAGAAAATTAATAATTTATAGAATAATTCATTTTTAAAGATATAAATCTATCTCCAAAGGTTTTTTTTAAAAATAAAATAATTAATTATTTTTATGAGTTGTATCTGAATTTGAGATGACCTTATTTGTTATTATTAGATAAAGTTTAGCGGATAAACTTAAAATTATAATCTAGATTTATACTTTACTTTCAAATTTTTGCTAATGAATAAAAATACAATAATTTTATTAGGATCTTCTCCAGATGCAGCTGTTGGAGGGGCTGGCAAAATTATAGGTTCCTACATAAATCACTATTTGAAAAATGAAATTAAACATTTTTTTATTCCGATTCATACTATGAAAGTTAAAAGAATTTATAGAATTCTGCCAATAATATTTTCAATTTTTAAATCGATTAATATTAGATTTAAATACTCAAAAGATATATTTGTAATTCATCATCATCATACGACGATATTAGATCTTTTTACTTTCTCAATTATTAAAACAATTCTTGGTGTAGATAGAAAAAAATGTTTTATTACTTTTCATAATCCCAAACATTTTCAAAATATAAAACTTTTAGGTGAATTGAAAAATTATACTTTTTCAGATGGAATTTTTAAAGGATTATTTTTTAAAAAAATCCTTTTTAAAAGTTATTTTCAATTTTTATCTCTTTTAAGTGGCAATTTTCACTTCCTAAATTCTATAAACTATAAAATAGTTAAAAACCTAATAGCAAAAAATACTAAAGTTAAAATTCTTCCAAATCCATTATCAGAAAATCAAAAATTGTTTTTGATAAAAAATCTAAAAACAAATATCAAAGATAATATTTCAGAAAATAAAATAATTGGAACATACTCTGTTATGAGAAAGGGTAAAAGATTAGATAGAGCAATAAAAATGTTAACTTATTTGCCTAAAAACTATTCTTTAATTATAGGAGGTAAGGGTTCTGAAGAAAGTAAATTAAAAAAACTAGTTTTAGATTTGAATTTAAATTCGAGGGTTAAGTTTATAGGTTGGATGGATGAAGAGATGAAAAGAAAATTCTTTAAATCTATAGATCTTTTTATTATTACATCAGATGCGGATACTCAATCATTAGTATTTTTAGAAGCGATAATTAATTGCAAACCTGTAATTTCCGTCCCAAATCCAATTTTCAAAGAACTATATCCTGAAAGCATTTGTGCGATCTATTCTAAAGAACCTAACTTTACTTCATTAGCAGATGAAATTATTTCTTTTAAAGAAGAAAAATTATCTTATAAAAAATCATCAAAGTATATTTTAAATCAACAAAAAAGTTATTCTTATGCAGAAAATCTATTAAGTTAAACAATAAAAAGTATTAATATTTTTAAAAACATAGAATCTAAATAATTATAATTAAAATTATTCTTTAAAGATAACTTTATACAAAGGATGCATTTATTAAAGAAAAATATATTTGTCAATTTTTTTTATATTTTATTTATTAGCATAAATAATATAAATTCTTTGCCAATAAATTCAACCGAATATAAGAATGATATTAAGCCTAAAAATGTAATTTTTCCTGAAATAGATCAAAAAAACACAGACTATATTTTGGGTGAAGGAGATAAATTAAAAATTACATTCTATGGATTAAGTTTGTTTGACAATATTTACACAATTAACCCAAATGGGAATCTAGTTTTACCCGAATTGGAAGAATTTTATGCAAAAGGCAAGACCTTAAAAGAATTAAAAGTGAGTTTAAACAATAAATATAAAGACTATATAGTCAACCCAGATTTATTAATTGAGATTATTGAATATAGAGATCTAAACATAACACTTAGAGGAGCAGTAAATCGAACAGGCTTATTTAAATTACCCTATGATGAATCTAGTAATTATATGCCAAGATTATTTGATGCCCTAAAACTTGGAGAAGGTGTTACTTCAAATGCAGATTTAAAAAACATTATTGTCATTAGAGATAATTCAACTACAAATGGAGGAGGTAAAATTAAAGCAAATGTAAATCTTATTACTTTTTTGGATGAGGGAGATCAAACACAAAATTTACAATTAAGAGATGGAGATGATATTTTCGTTGGCAGATCAAAAAATACAATTATCGAACAGTTAAATTTATTTAACAAGAGCAACTTAAGTCCTTCTACAGTTATAGTTTTTGTTAATGGAAATGTAATGAAATCAGGAAGCTTACAAATTCCCCAGGGTGCAACTTTGTATGAAGCAATTGCTGCCGCGGGAGAAAGAAATTTAAGTGGAACTATAGAATTAGTAAGATTAAGTAATTCCGAGAAAAACGAAAAAAGATCAATTGCTTACAATAAACGAAGTCCAAAAGGAACTTATGAAAATCCTTTCCTTATGAACGGTGATATAATAACCGTCAGGAAAAATATTCTAGGGAAGACCACGCAGGCACTAAATGAATATGGCGCTCCAGTAATTCGTTCTTATGCAATTTATAAAATTTTTGATAAATTATGACCTCAAGTAATATTAAAGCCTCAAGGGAAGAAATAAATCTTATAAATATTTTTGGAACTTTGCTTAGAGAGAAGAATTTAATTTTATTAATCGTTATTATTTCAACTTCTCTTTCTACAATATATTTCTCAAAAGTTAAACCCATTTTCTCTGGAAGTTTCGATATTGTGGTAAGTGATAAAAACAAAAAATCACAAACTCAATCTAATCAATTATTAGGATTACTGACAAACCAAAAAACTGGAGTTGATTTGATTACTGAAAAGTTAATTCTTACAAGTCCATCTGTATTAAGACCAGTACTTGATTATGTTAATAACTATAAAACAGATTTAAATGGAAAAGTAGCAAATAAAAATTTTAACGTATGGGTTCGAAATAATTTGATTATAAATTTTCAAGAAAATTCAAATGTTCTTAAAGTAACTTATATGGACACCAATAAAGATTTAGTTTTAAATGCTTTAAATCTAATTTCAGAAAAATATCAAGATTACTCAAAAAGTTCAGCTATTAAATCATTGGAGGAAAGAACAAAGTATTTAAGTGAGCAAAAAATAGTTTTATCTAAGAAACTAGATTCCTCCAAAAAGGCATATAACGAATTCACCATAAATAATGGACTTGGAAACATTGATGGCTTTATTAATCTTGGAAATATTAATAACTCATCACCACCTAACGTAATAAATGAGGTAAAAGGAAGCGAATTTAAAAATATTAAAGGTAGCTCACCCACAAGTTCTAAAGGTGAATCAAAAGCAGGACAAAGATTTCAAAAGCAATTTCAATTATTAGAGCAATATGAATCTGATTTTGTAGATTTATCTTCAAAATTGAGGCCTAATTCAAAAACACTTAAAAATTTAAAAGTACAGATTGACAATCTTAAAGAATCTTTAAAAAGACCTAATGAAATATTAATTAAATATGATGAACTTTACAAAACTTACTTGAGAGATGAGAATTTACTTAATTTAATTGAAGATAGCCTTGCATTTGTAAAACTTGAACAGGTTAAAAATCTAAATAGTTGGGACATTATATCGTCACCATTGGTTGGTAACTCGCCAATATACCCTAAAAAATTTGAAATATTTATATTGTCTTTAATTGGTTCAAGTATTCTAGGCTCATTTCTTGCATTGATAAAAGAAAAATTATCAAGAATCGTATATCAAATTGAAGATTTTAAAGACCAACTATATTGTAATTTCATTGATGATCTTTCAAAAAAAGATAATAAATTAAGTTTTAATCAAATATTTAATGCTTTTGAGCATAACTCAAAAAAAGGTAAAAAATATTTTGGGATTATAAATTATAAAAACAAAGTTGATCTAGAGTTCTTAAAAGATTTTATTGAAGAGAAAGAAGATATTAAAGTTAGTGATTTTTCTGATTTTTTATTCATCCAAGAATGTGAGCAAATTATCTTGATAATTGAGGGAGGTAAATATACTTTTGAAGAAATTGAAACCATTAATAAATATCTAACTCTTTCAAAAGAAAAGGTAGTTGGTTGGTTTTATATTAAAAATTAAGAAATTTTTAATATAGCTTTTTTGCAATGAAATTTAATCCCATAAAGAAAATCATAGAAATAAATATTTATATAATTTTCAAAAGATCTTTATCTTATTTTTCAATATTAATTCTCTTAGGTTTTTTCAACCCAATATCAGGGTCAACAAAAAGTAGATATAATTTCGCAAGAACTAAAGTATTAGAAGAAAATCAACTTAAAAATAAATACCAATTTTCCAAGATTTCTTGGGAAAAAATAGAAAATAATAATTCTCCTCAAAAAAAAATAAGATGGGAACCTATTGATAGTGATCATTATTATTTAATAAAAGAATCTTTTAAAACAAACAGTGATTATAAAAAATGGCATTTGAAATCATTAAATAGATCTATTGTTTTTGATAATAGAGTTGGACCAGATATAGGTTGGTTAGTTCCTCCAGGGCTCTCATGGAGCGAAATTCATAAATTTGATGCTTCAGTTAGAGGGCATAATCGGCGTAAGAAAGGAGAACCATTTCTTGGTTGGAATAATGGAGATGCAGTTGGACAGATATATTTACAACCGATACATACTAATAAATCAAGCTATGGTATTAATTTAGGAGTTAGAAGTGTATATCAAGGTGATACCTATATTGGAGGGGGAACCGAGATTGGAGAAGGTTTATCGATAGGATTTAGGTACGATAGAGAATTATCATCAACATCTGGGATGGCCATTGGTGGTGAACAACTTTTACATTTAGACGACAAAACTGATACTGGAAGAGATCTTTACATCACTTTTTCAAAAGGTTGGTGGAAAAATAAAGGGAAATCCTATCCTTTCCCCTTATACACCGCCACAGCAGGAATCGCCACAGGTAAAATGGCCGAGGGTACAGTAAATGGCTTGTGCAGTGATTTATTTGGAGGTTCTGGAACGGAAATTAGAGCCCAAAGACCATTATGTTGGGCACCAGTTTTTTCATTAGCAAAAGTTTTCAATGAATCCTACTCAACTTTTTTTGAATACAACAGTTATTGGTTCCTATTAGGTACATCTTATTCTCCTTTTAAATCTATTCCTTTAAGGGGTACATTTGCTGTGCAAATATCAGATCATATAAAAAATTATGAAGTTAATGACCTTGAAAATCTAAAATGGGTTTTTAGGTTAAGTTTGGGCTTTTAAAATTATATTTTTCTCCAAACAGCCAGTAACCTGCCTTGGATCACAACTTGATCAAAATCTAAAACAATCGGATCATAATTTGGATTAGCAGCTTCAAGATAGATATTATTGTTCTTTTTAATAAAATATTTTAATGTTGTTCCTAGGCCAGGAACCATCGCACTAACAATATCTCCATTACGAATCGAATATTTATCTTTTATTGGTTCCATTAAAACCATATCCCCATCTGCAATTTGTGCATCAATCATTGAGTCTCCATTAACAGTTAAAGCAAAGACATCTTTCTTTTTAAA
>MDTE01047379.1_pt1 | contig 11873 bp, 18 predicted proteins | sample 811231 | NCBI WGS metagenome assembly MDTE01 (sample SAMN05326651, study PRJNA326480) | marine metagenome | isolation source: seawater | place: Indian Ocean: Red Sea | collected 2010
ATTGGCTTAATAAAAGCAATTTAAAAATTAAATTTATGCTTAAATATTTCAGTTCTCATTAACTTACAAATGTATTATTCGGAAACTAAAGTGATAATGGGTGGTTTAGCCCATGTTCCAATCTTAATCTTTATAGTAAATTTTATTAAGGGAAAGTTTGAATCTATAGCATCAAAAGTACTTGAAGTTGAAACGGAAGAGCCAAAGGTAAAAGTAGTTGAAGTAAAAGAAGAGGAATTAAAATCTGAAAAATTAAATGCAAATGAAGTTAAAGAAGAAACAGAATAACGAGAAGTAAAAAGTTAAAAAAAAGAGTGGTAATACCTAAAAAAATAAGAGGGCATATTTCTCCCTCATCGAGTCGTATACATTTCGTTATCCATAAATTCCATGGAATGCTTTTGACTCATGAGTTAATCTCCTCTTATTGAAAGGGAGAAGAGATAGTTGTGACAACCAAAAAACACTTCTACTAGGGTAAAAATACTCTATTAATTCTAATTTAAAAGTAGGATAATTAAGGGGTAGAGACATTGGAGGTTTTATGAGATTAACGACCCCATTCATTGCCCTTAGAAATGCAACTTCAGATATATGGAGAATGCATGATTTCAAGTATCAATTACCCAAAAAAGAATTAAAAAAATATTGGGATCAAGAATGCATTGTGCATCCTACTAGTAATCATTGCAAAATTTATTGTGATTAGTATTTGATAATTTTTAGGTATTCTTATGCTTGTTTTTATATATTTAATTCGTACTAAATATCAGTTAATAAAAGGAGTAAAGTAGATGACTAATTTAAGTTTAGAAATTATTTTTCTTCTTCTTTAGTAATCATTTGTTTTCTTTTTCTTTTCTGGCAGCATTACCTTTTGCTCTTAATACAAGAGTTATTGTAAGAGCTGAGATAAGTATTACAGCATCAATTAAAAGATGTGGAGAAATATGCATTAGCTGATCAAAGATATAAGAAGAGTCATTATCTTTTCAGCTATAAATCTTTTATCCATTTAAGGCGGGATACTTTATTCTGATTTTAGGTCGAATGTCAATTAAAGAAATACTTAATGGAAGAAGGGGCTAAAAAGCCCCTCTTGGTGAAACTCTTCCAAAGAAACACCATAAGAATTTTACCTTGAATGAAGCAAAGTTAGTCATCTTAGCAAGATTAATACAAAAATTTAGTCTGAGGGTCTCATTCTCTGTTCTGATTTCCTTAATATGATGATCAATTTGACTTCAGCAATTTTGCATCAGTCACTATTGGCTTTATATTAAATTTCAATTAAGAAAGAACTTTAATCGAATTAGATGGTAATTTAACTGATAATAGTGATCCATCATAATGCGATAAGGTTGATCTCATTAGTAGCCAGTAAAAATAATTAACTAAAGCTTTTATCACGAGGATTTAGTCACTAATTCAAGTAACCTCAAAAATTTCGTTATAGCAAAATATGAAATAAATTTGTCAAGAAATTTAAAATATCTAAACCATATGTATATGTATGTGGATTGATATCAAATAGGTCAGATTAAGACCTATAGATGAAGGATTAAATTATCCTGGAGTATTGGACTTTAGCCCGCTTTATCTTTTCTCGAAAACGAAAAACGGCAATGTAAGGAAACTAGATCTTTAATTTATTCTTGATCATGAATTAGCTTTAAATAGTTAATTAGAATAGAAGTTTTCATTTATACATTTTTTTATTATTGTATAATAATGTTACAAGACGTCAGTTATATCAATAGATTCAGTATTTTTGCTTATTGATATATTTATTAACTTAATAATAGTCTTGTTATTGCCTAAAGTAGATTTAATTTTGAAGAAAATAATTAAATTTTTGAAATTATACAAGAGAAAAATTCATATTTTCAGTGCAGAGACTCAATTGAAATTTATATTGGAAAATTAATAATGGGATTTTTGCATTGCCCTATTTGTGTGTCTTTAGCAACCATTTCCGCATGTATTGGAATTTCTCGTGGTTTTATGTTTTTTATTCTGCTTAAAGAGTTTAAGAGAGAAGAATCTAAGTCAAAATTAAAGTTTATTTTCATTTAAAGGTTGACATCTAAGTACAAATACCTTATTAATAGGTTGTAGCAATTGCTACATAAATCGTCCGATCTACCACTTGATAGACCGCAGTAAGACTCAATTCATAGGACGGGGACTTGAGCAAGTTTGGGAGCTGCATCATGGTAAAAATGTATTTCAATGGCAAGTCATTTGTTTATTGTAAAAAACAAGAAGAGAAAACATTAAAGCTTACTTATAGAGGATCTAGTTATTTGAAATAAGATTGTAAATTCACTTTTAAAAATCTTATTAACAATTTTTCTAATAAGTATTAGAAGGTTATTGTTCTTTATAAATTGGCATATTAATTACTTGCTATTAATTTTATAGAGATATCTTTTAGTTATGCTATTAGACGTTTTTTAATGAATATGTGTGTTGTTGTTATTGCTTTATTAATTAAAAGAGAAATTAAACTTAAAAAAGCTAGATAATTCTTTTCTTACCAGATTTATTTTGAAAAATTTTGAGTTTTTAAGTTGTCTCTCGGAGATAATTAATACATCATAAGGAAAACTTATGTAGAACATATCTTTTGCCTATTAAAAAAAATATTCATTGGTATATTACATAACAAGAAACGAATATGTAAATAACTATTTTGTAATCAGATTAGTGAAGGTTATGAGACCTATTTCTGAAGAACTTTACAAAAAAATAGTTGAGAGTTCTAAAAAATGAGAAAATTACTAATTGCTTTACTGGCTTTAGATATAGGAATTAGTCTTTCTAAAGTTTATATATTTTGTTAAAAACCAAATTACTGAGAAAAAAACAACTAAAAAGTTTAAATATTAGGTTGTAGTTAATATTCTTATTTTATAAAGAAAGTAATAAAACCATCAAAAGAGCTATTGAGAAGTAGTTTGGCTAATAACATTCCTAATCCCATAATGATAAATCCGAATTTCCTGTAGATCTTTGCATCCAATAGATTTTCCAAACATTATCAATTTTTTTAAATATAGAACTCACTGTTGGCAAGTCATCATTAGGTGTACCTTTGTAAGTAAATTTTGAACCAAGTGTGAAAATGCAAATTGCTATATTTTCACTTAAAAATTCCAATCGGTGGATTTTGGTTATTTCTGCCTTTTCTTGTACTACATCGCCAGAAATCATTTGTTTAAATCCCTCTGCATCTATAGGATTACCACTTGGTCTAATGAATAAAAAATCTTTAGTTGCATTGTTAACAAAAAATGAAGCCATTTTTTTTGGATTAGCAAACTCATTTAATAATGAGATAATTGTTTCTTTATCATTCATAAAAAATATCAGAGTTAATCTTTTTTATTTTAGATTTAAAATGCCAAGTGTAAAATAGCAACTAAGATAATTTAAAAAAAATTTGTTAATATATCAAAAAATTTTGTTATTAAAACCAAAGTGAATTCCTTAAACAAATTATTACCTTTAACCAAAAAAGCAAAAAAATATTTGCCTTTCTTTATTGGATTTAAATTACTTACTTTTACTGGCTTTCTTACTTATATAATGAATCAATAAATGATATTAATTTAAAATCAAATTTAATCAAATAAAGATCTTGTGAATAAAAAAGAACGCCTAAAAATATTTAAGTCAATGTCTAGTGTGGCAAGGCAAGAATTAATTTTAAATAAGATGAAAGCCTTGGGAATAGAAGTTGGTAGTGGAGCTCCTAATAAAAAATACAATAATAAAGAGGTTTATGAATTAATTCATATCGCAAATTGCTTTCCAGAATTAAGAGAAAAAAAATATTGTTTTAATTTAATTTAATTAAGCATCTTATATTGGTTCCCTTAATGCAGCAATAATTAATCCGCCTATCAATCCAAGATTCATAAACACCGCTCTTTGCTGAAAAGGGAAAATATGAAAAATTATTGTTGTTGGGATAAGAAAAAGTAATAAAAATATTGAACCAATTCTTTGATCTTTTCCAAAAATGAAAAATCCAGAGCCTAAAGTAAGACATATTATTGCCCCTACAAGAAGTATTGATGCAATTGGATAAGGAATATTTTTTGAAGAAATATATTCAACTGTTCCTTCAAAACCATATATATGTTTTGGTATCGATGAAATAAATATTGCTGAGATTGCTAGTCTTGAAAAAAAATCTAAAAGAGACTTGAAATTTTTATTTCTAAAAAAGGAATTTTTCATATTTTACTGTGAGAAAAAATTTTAATTTATAAAATGAATACTTGGTTAGATAAAAACACTTTTAAAAAATTTTGTAATAAAAGAGTGTTAATTTAATAAAGAATTATTATAAGTTAACATTAATCTTTTTTAAGATAGTAATAAGAGCTTTTAAAACTCTTTTTTTATCTTTATGTAATAATAAAGTTTAACTAAATTCAAAAATTGTTTAATAAATTAACTCTAACTTTTTTAATTATTTTTAGCTTCTTAATAACAACTATTTATCCTTCCAAAAAAGAAAAAACTAATTTGTTTGATTATTGTTTTTCCCTTGAAAAATTACTTGTTAGAAATTCAGTAGAAAAAAGTCAAAATGTATCCAAGAACGTTAAGAATTTAGCAAAAGATATTTCTTCATTAGGTATAAATAATACTAAGGGAGCTTTAGCAAATAAGGTAATTGATCAATATAAAAATTCTAAGAAATCTTACATTATAAATTTTGTACCCAATCAATTTTATTGTTTAGCAGGATATTTCATTGAAAAAGTGAATCCAGGAATATTTCAATCAATTTTCTATAAGGAAAGTAAAAAAAGAATAAATGAATATATTAATATTAAGAAAGAAACAGATGAATTTATTAAAGATATAAATTCAGAATATAAATCTTTAAAAAAAGAAGCCAATGAATTTATTCAAGATATTAATTCAGAATACGAATCTATAAAAAAAGAAATTTATGATTTCTTTTAGAAAATCAAAATTCTTGTTATTGATTAAAAAAATAAAAAACATGGTATCTAGCTGTTATATTTTCTCGATTGTATAAACTTTTATTATTCCATAATTTTTTGTGAGTTAATTCCCTGGATAATTACGATTTCCTTGTCCCACCATATGAATATTCACTATGTTTTGAAATTACATTCCAACACTCTTTGCAACAAAAGATCCAATTCTTATGAATTTTTGATTTAACTCTGTATTGCATTTTATTTTGCTTATTACATAAATCACATTTTTTCATTATTTGCACTTTTGAATAGAAAATTTTTTATATAAAAATAATTAAATTAATTATCTCCACGAAAAACTTTTAATAATGTCAATATAGAAATGCACTCTAGATCTTCTGAAGCAAAGCAGTGGTTTCAAAGAGTGCCATTTTTAAATTAAATTATTTAAATAGTTTGGACAATTTTAACAATCAATAACCTTAAAAATGTGATTTATATCCAATTCTCAAATTTATAATGATAAATAATATAGTGAAGTTTTAATTTCTAAACTTTTAATTATACATCTTAATTAGAACTTTAAAAAGAAACTCACAGATATTCTTTAATCAACTTTATTATGAATTTATAAATAATTACACTTATGAACATTTACTTATTTTGGTTTTTATTTCTGGCCTTATGGGCAATTGTGCCTTTAATGATAATCAAAGGAAGGACTGAAGAAACACCTAAAATTAAGACATCTCCAGAAGTTAAGAATAAGAAGAGAGGATGGTTTAATTAAATTATAATTTTTTGATATTGTTATTTAAAAAACTCTACTTAGTAAAGTTATTTATATAAGATTTTCTAATACTCTTTGAGGTTATGTGAAGTTCGAAAATTAAACAATAAATTTCTTAATGATTTTAAAAAAAGAAAAAAATAAATATCTTTTTCTAGTTGTTCTTGGTGGTAAAGCACCAAAGTCAAATATTGAACTACACGATGTTAGATGGGTTATAGGCTCAAAAATTGAGGATACTTTTGAATCTTTAAGAAAGAATTGGTTTGGATCCATTGAGGGATTACATATTGATAGTTATAAGAAAATTAAATCGATTGACGGATATAGAATTAATTTCAAAAATATAGAAAAGGGAGAAATCAAAAGTAAGAATTTGAACAAAGATAGAAAAAGTAAAAAAAATTTATGGTTTATAAATCTTGGAGGATATCAGAGTGACTCTATGCAGGAAAGACATGAATTTGGTCTCGTAGTTGCTAGAAATTCCATTGAGGCAAAAAAAATAGCAAAATCTAAATGGTTATTGGAGTATAGAAAAGTTCATAAAGATAATCTTTATTCTCTAACCATTAGTGATGTAGATGATTGTAAAATTATAAAATATATAGATAATTGGGAGATAGAGTTAATATTAGATAATAATTTTGTTGAAGAAAATTATTATCCTGATTGGTATGGCTATAAAAGGATAGATAAAATCAAAGAGGTTTAACCCTTAGTTTTTAAATTACGATTTTGATAATTTTATTTAGAATTTACAGACTTTTTCTGTAATTAAAAAAAAATTAAATAGAACTTGATTTCTTTAAGAAATAAATTCCGCCTCCCATAGAAATTAAAACAGGTAACCAAGCAGCAAAAAATGGAGTTATTAAACCTTTCACTCCAAATGAACTGAAAACAAATGACATTACATAATAAATTAATATGAGAATAACGCTTAATCCAAATCCCTGACTTCTTGAGGATCTTAAATTTGACTTAGCTCCTAAACTGCTACCTATCAATCCAAAAACTAAGCAGGCACAAGGAAGTGTAAATTTTTCTTGAATGCGGACTTGAATTCTTCTTATCTCTTTAAGGTTTCCAGTTTTTTTGTATAACTTCTCTGCTTGTAAAGCTTGCTTCAAAGTCATTTCATTTGCATCTTTAGGCACTTTTGCTAATTCCAATGGCCCTTCCTCAAATGGATAGGTATACTTTTCAAACTGAATATTTGTAGTTTGTCCGCTTGGAGAAATTGAGACAATACTACCTTCCAAAAATATCCAAGAGGAGTTTTTTTTATCAAATGTAGCTGTATTTGCTTTTAATACTTGCTGAAAATCTTCTCTTGAAAAATCTAATACGGTAACTCCGTTCATAACGTTATTTTCGTACCATGAAGCGTAAAATATATGAGTAAGATAAGTATTTCTTAATGTTGGTTTTTTAGTTGATGCATTTATCCTAGAGCCATATCTTGAGAACATAATATTTCCTTTCCCTGTCTCCCCACTAAAAGAACCTCCTATTCCTGCCCTTAAGGTTGTTTCAGCCAACTTGTTACTCGTAGGGACTAAGTTATCATTAAAATAAAAAGTCAATCCTGTCATAAATATCGAAAGAGCAATAGCTGGAGAAATAATACGTGAAGTTGTGATACCCAAAGATTTCAGCGCTAATAATTCAGAATTGCTGGATAATTTTCCATAGGCTAATAATGTCGAAAGTAAAACTGCCATTGGGAAAGATAAAACCAAAAAGCTGGGCAAACTAAAAAAAAGAACTTTTAAAGCTAAAAATACAGGTAACCCAAATTCAACTATCTTCCTTATAAGATCGAACATTACCCCTATAGATAAGGAAATAATAGTAAAAGCAGATATGGCAAATATCATAGGAGGTATTATTTGCCCCAATAACCATCTGTCTATTAAAGGTATTGAGTACCAAGGAATAATTATTTTATTGACGGTTTGTTTAATTAGAGATTGATTTGAGAATTTCAAAAGAAATTTATTTGATTTGTACTGTCTTTTCTTGCATTATAAAATATCAATGATTTAGAGACCAATATTAAATTGAAGGTTAATAACAATATTTTTGTAGGCACGATTGCAAAATAATTCAAAAAATAATTTATTTATACTTGCAGCAAAATAAAAAATTTGGTTTCTTTAAAAAAAACATTATGCTAGTGAAAAATAAAATTCTATTTAAAGAATGTAAATGCATACATTGCCAACAAAAATTACAGCAGATTAATAATTCAAGATTATATTGGGACAAATTAATTCTGAATAAAAATTTAGATTAGTTTTTTCAGAAACCCCTATATTCAAAATTAATTATTGACTAGTCAATTTTTAAAATGCAGTCTTTGTAAAAAGTAAGTTTGTGGAAGCTTATCTTTTAATCTTATTGGAAACTTTTTTAGGTTACTTCGCTTTTTGATCTCTTTTATATATTCTATTGTCTCTATTTAAAAAAAAGAGAATAATAAAAATACAACATGGAATAAGAATAAAATCTAAAGACATATTTTTTTTAAGTCTGTTTTTTATTTAGCAATAAAATAAAATTTTGACAGTCCCTTTGTTACTTAAAGCTTTACCAAAAAAATGAGATATTTTCTCGTTAGTTATTGTACTGGCTTTTTTATAAAGTAAAAAAGCTTGCGAGTATCCCACTGGCAAGCTCATGACGACTTGGTTAAATGCAGATTTCTTCATTTTAACCAGCTAAGCACTTCCTAAATGCTTAAGTTTATCTTACTAAGTAAAATTACCTAGCGTGAGTGTAAATGCTTATTTTTGGTTATTTATTCCTGCACCAAGCGACTAAGTTTCTTAAGAAGTTTTTAGAACCTATATTTGACAAAATTGTCACATAAATAACTACATATCTTCGCCAAAAAATATTATCAACGTATTGTTTTACAAAAGTTAATATTTATGTTACTTTAGTTTACAATAAACAAACTTAATAATGTCAAATACAGGAGTCACAACAGAATCAGGTGGTAGGCAAAACATGTTCCCATCTGAAACGAGACCTTACATTGATGAATCTGTATCATACGAAGGGTACCCTCAAAATGCAGAGAAGGTAAACGGCAGATGGGCTATGATTGGTTTTGTTGCACTATTAGGTGCTTACGTAACAACCGGTCAAATTATACCGGGAGTTTTTTAGGCAAATATTTTGTTGAATTATTTAATTTTTAGAAAATCTTATTAAAGATATTTAATTAATAAAATTTTAATTTTAAATTAACTAATCATTTATTAAAAAATATCTAACTCTGAAAATAAAAAAAACCAAATAAAAGTTATTGCATTCAAGCCAAATATTACACCAAGAAAAATGTAGGCGAATTTTTTACCAATAAATGCTGTTTCAGGTTCAAGTTTTACTCTCATAAATCCCATATAATTCTAGAATAAAATAGCATTAATTATTAAATGAATTTAAGTATTACAAATAAAGGATAAATTTGATTTTACAGATCACTTGAAAACTGAATTACTATTTAGTTCTGGAAATTTTATTAATATTGCTCTTTTAAAATCTTTCTTAGTTTTAAATAATCTTGCTCAATTATAAATATATAAAAAAAAGGACCAAGAAATATTGAATCCTAGGCCCTTTATGTTAATTATAAGTAATTTTAGATAAAACCTGGAATAATTTGACCTGTTGTTAAATAAGCTCCAATTAGAGCTACAAAACCTAACATAGCAAATCTACCATTTAGCTTTTCCGCTACTACTTTTTCTTTTTCTATAGTCTTTGGTTCAAGTTTTTTCATTAGAACCAGCCTGGAATTATCTGTCCAGTTGTTACATATGCACCAACTGCCGCGACAAATCCTAACATTGCGGCCCAACCATTAAAACGTTCTGCTTCAGGAGTCATTTTTTTAAATGTGATTTGTAAACAAATATAACATATTTATTTCCTTTTGTAAAGAAAAATATGGGATATTGCTAAATTAACCTGATTAATATCAGATTTGGTACATTTATGTATTGAAATATACATTGTAATTTGTACGATGTTTAGAGACTTAATTAATATATTTGAAACAGATAAAATAAGTTCCAACCTTTTTAATTTAGAGCTAAATCCTCATTTAAAGGGAAATTAAATTAGGATAATACAGAGTCAGCTAGTAGGGATACAGGCTGACTCTTTATTTTTTAGATTTTTTAATTGCAGTAAAAAGTAGTTTTAAGAATTCAAATTATTGCTATTAATAAATAAGATATTTATACACTTAATGTCATTCGCAACCTATTTTATGCATTTAATTTTTGCAAAAATTCCCTCTCTTATAAGTTCTGATTTAATCCTTTATATAGTACCTTCTCTTGCAATTTTAATATTATTTTTAAGCCTTAAAATAATGTTTTTCACAACTCCGAAATTAAGAAGAGTTAAATAACAAATTATTTCAAAAAATTTCTTACTGATTTTCCTAATTTTATTGATTTTTGATAATAGGCTTTTTTCTCTGCTACTCAAAAAATAGAGACTATATTGGAGATGTAATTTCTAAAATAATAAAAAAAATGGCTCTATATTAGAAATTGGGAGTGGAAGCGGTGAGCATGGGGTAGTATTTCAAAAATGCTCTCCTGAAATGATTTGGCAAACAAGTGATCCACAACTGTTATATAGAAAAGTGTTAGTTCTTGGATTAAATAAGAAAAATTAAGAATGAAAATGCCTCAGCCTATTGCGCTTGATGTATTAAACATTCCCTGGAAAATTCCTAAAAAGATAGTAAATTCTTTACAAGGTATAGTTTCTATAAATATGATTCATGTAGAAAAATGGGCAGATACGATTGCCCTCTTTAGAGAGTCAGGAAAATTACTAAACAAGTGGCAATTCTTGAAATTGTCTGGTCCATTTAAAATTGGTAATAGGTACACAAGTCAAAGTAATTATTCTTTTGATAATGCATCAAAGATGAAAAATAATCTTTGGGGCATAAGAAATCTTGAGAAAGTTAGTGATAAATCTAAAAAATATGGTTTTTATCTAGAAGATAAAATTAGTATGCCTGCAAACAATATTTAAATAATTTTTAGAGGTGTTCTTGATTAAACAAAATTCAAATATTTATAAATCATATAAAAATATTTTTATAACTAATTAACCTGATAGTTTCCGGCTCCATTCTTTGTGCTTCTCCTCTAAATTCAAAATTTTTTCTCCTAAACTTAATTGTTTTTCTAATAATTCCATTTTTGTAAGCGTTATTTTCTCTGAATAAAATTTGATAGGTTGCCTACCATGCAAATTGTCTCCACTCATAAAACTATTTTTGATCTAAACAAATTTTTAGGATGGAAATAGGATAATTGTTGATTCTTTTATATTCTTTTCAGATTTGCGTAAATTAATGTGATAAATAATTCAATTTATTTTTCAATCCTTTCTACTATATGAAGCCTGCCATATATATTGCTCTTTTTTGATATCTGATTTAACTGCAACGCAATTACAAGCAATATTCCAGAGAGCTTTGGGTATAGGGTCAGGATTGAAAAGATATGCTTTTTTAAAGGCTTCTTTGATTAATAAAGTGGCCTTTTTAGCATGATAATGAGGAATGGTTGGACAGACATGATGAACAACATGACTTGAACCTATATTATGGTGAAGAAAATTAAGGACATTTCCGTAAGGTCTGTCAATTGATAGAAATGCTCCTCTCATAAAGGAAAATTTCGTATTTGAAAGATGAGGTACATCTGAGTCTGTATGATGAAGCCACGTGTAAATTACTAACCAACTATTAACTACTAATAAAGGGCCAATATACATTGCAAATACTGGGAAAAATCCATACTTCAAAACAGAGAAAAAAATTCCAAATAACGTCAAAGCTACACCAATATCTGATATCCAAACTCTCTTCGTCCAGATTGATGGCCAAAGTGCTTTAGAAAATGGTTTGGTTGGCCAAAAATGATTTGAAGTTCCATATTTAATACCGCCGGTACTTCCGGTAAGTAAATACGCTGGCCAGCCAAATATTAGATGTAAAACAAGTTGAAGAATTCCGTAATTTTTCCTTCCCAAAGAATTGGAAAAAAGTAATTCTTTTTCTCCCCCCA
>MDTE01136357.1_pt1 | contig 11873 bp, 9 predicted proteins | sample 811231 | NCBI WGS metagenome assembly MDTE01 (sample SAMN05326651, study PRJNA326480) | marine metagenome | isolation source: seawater | place: Indian Ocean: Red Sea | collected 2010
ACCCAGGTCCCGAGCACCGGCACCCGCCCACCCACCGGCATGGGCGATTGCTGCGCCCCCAAGCTCCTGCAGTGCGCCGTTCGCCACCGGCTCGAACCCCTTGGCATGATAGAATTCTGGTGGGGATCCCCCCCACCCGCATTGCCGCGGGTCGAAGGCGCCTACTACGGCTCGTGCGAGCACAAGTGCTATCCGATTCTGGGTTTTCTGCTCCGCGGATGTGCCGCAGCCGAGGTGCATCCATGAAATTAAGGCCACCTGACCAGCGCCATCGCCCGCTCTCGATAATGCACCACGAAGAGTGCTTCGTAGTAGTCGACAAGCTCCCGGATTTCCTCTCCGTGCCGGGACGCGGACCCGATGGCGAGGATTGCGTCGTGACGCGGGTGCGCGAGCTCTTCCCCCGGGCAGAGGGCTTTCTCGCTGCGCATCGCCTCGATATGGAAACCTCGGGGTTAATGGTCCTGGGCCTGACCCCCCAAGCCCATAAAAACCTATCGCGCCAATTTGAAAAGCGGCGAGTCACCAAGACCTACACCGCGCTTCTCGAAGGCCAGGTCGCAAGCGAATCGGGACATATCGAGCTGCCCTTCCGAGTCGACTGGCCCAACCGGCCCAGACAGATCTACGACCCCGAGCACGGCAAGCTCGGCATTAGCGATTGGCAGGTCCTCGAGCGCTACAGCAACGCCACACGCATCGAATTCAAGCCACGGACCGGCCGCACCCACCAACTGCGCGTTCACGCCGCCCATCCCCTCGGCATCGGCCACCCGATCGTCGGCGACCGACTGTACGGCAACCCGGCGCTGGCCGATCGCCTCATGCTCCATAGCACCACCCTCGCCTTCCACCATCCTCAGACCGAGGAGTGGGTCTGCTTCCGCTCCCCACCCCCATTCTGATCAGGGTGCGTACAGATTCCGCGATCGGTATTGAAAGAAAATCATCCGGCGGTTCTCTTCTCCCATCCACGGATAGGCCCCGTGCGCCTGTGCCGACGCCAAAAAGATCAACACATCGCCCGCCTGCATCGCCACGTGCTTGACCAGCCCCATCTCATTTTCGCAGGTGCGGATCCCATCGGGCATCGGGTAGTGCGTCTTGTGAGTGCCGGGCACACAGACAAAGCCCCCATCCTCCCGCTTCACATCGCGCAATTGCCAGGCCACGTTGAGGTATTCGGCGTAAACGCGACCATTCTGCTGGCGATAGTGATTGGTCACTCGGGACGGAGTAGCGGGGGAATGCAGGAAGTGACCCGAGGATCCTTTCGCCGAAAGAAAGCCACTGCATTGCATACACTCAAAACCGCTACCCATGATCCAGTTCAGACGCTGCACCAGTGCCGGATCGGCGATCATGCGTTGGAAAGGCTCGCCGTGCGGGGCCGGTAGCCCCCATGGATCGCCCATAGACGAACGACCCACCCCGCTACCTGCCAGTGGAGTCGAGTCTCCGGCGGCCGAACCACCGTGACTGATTCGGTCGGGGTTGGCGTCGATCGCCTCATTGGCCGCCCTGAGCCAATCCTCGTCCATCACCCCCCGCAAAACCAGGTGACCGCAGAGATCCCAGTGGTAAAATTCCTTTTCGTCGATCTTCGAATCCGGATCGCGGATAAAAATTGAAGGATGGAAAATCCCCGGTTCCTCCGCCAACCAAACCTTCTCGCCATCCGAATGCACCACCGGCGGCGGATAGGAACGGTTGGGGTTGTGCAGGACGAGGCGCTGGACTTCATCCAAATCAGCCGTCCACTCGGGCATCGCGCGCTCCTCGCCCTCGATCTCGGAATCGGCTCCCGGTCGCACCCCGGCACTGATGTAGCCGCATTCAATCAAGCGCAGCGGTCCCTCACCCCGCCAGGGCCGCAAACCCCGCATCAGCGAGTCGGCGCAAATCATCAGATCGCCCGCCTGCAGAACCGGCTCTTCGACCAGCCCCATTTCATCGCTGCCGTCGATCAAATCCTGCGGAGCCTCTACCGTGCTATTATGACTCGCCGAAACCACTACCAGCCCCCCGTCCCCCTCACCCATATCCGTCAGCGCCCAAAACGCGCGCACGCCCTGACAAAAGCGAATCCCATTGTACTGGCGATAGGCCCGGGACCAATCGACCCACTCAGAGCCCCCCATGAGCGGCGACTTTTCCGTGCACTCGCCGACGAGCCGCGGCGAATCGTCGAGCCGAAAACCCTCCCCGCAGATCTGTTCCACATACCCCAATAGGACCGGATGCTCGCGCAGGGCGTGCAGGGCATTGCAAATCGGCGAAGTCCAGCGCAACGGCCCCTCGACCGGACCCAGCTGGTCGAGGGCCTGGTTGCAGGCTTTCAGCTCGGCTGCCGAGAGCGCACCGGGAACGATCATATAACCCGCCACATCGAAACGGTAATTTTCTTCGTTGGTCATTGCCTGCTGATTCATAAAGAGCTCCTCTGGTGATTGTAGCTATTCCAGTCCCATCTCCCGCCGCCCCTGCGGCGTCAGGCTCCCGACGTCCCAGGCCGGATCCCATGTACAATCCACAACCACCTCGCGCACCCCGTCCAATTGCAGCAGGCGCTCGCGCAGCGGATAGCCGAGATACATGTATTTGGGTCTACCGCGATGCGGCATCGTCATCAACACATAAACCGTCTCGTCCTCGATCCGCAGATCGCGGATATATCCCATATCAACGAGATTGGAATCTGCGGTATAAAACATATCATCGACCACCTCGCGCAGGGCATCCCAAAGGACCTCTTTGCGCAGGCCTGCCTCCATAGTTTCCCCCACGCGGGCGAGTCGACCGCGCCCCGGCGCCTTTAACGCAGGAATTGCGCCGGGACGAACGACCAGAGGCGCCAGTAATCGACGCCGCAGTTCTTCTACCGGACCTGGCCCCGCATAGGGTGCGACCCAATACGCATTGTACTGATTCAGTTTGTCGCCCCGCTTGAATTGGGGATTGTCCCGAGCCGCCCAGCGGCTCCACAACTGACCGTGACCCTGGTAATCGATCGCTGCCGCACCACTGTGGCAGAGCTTTTCAAAACCCTCGGCAGAATGCTCGAGCCAGAGTGCGATAAAGGCATCTTTGCTCTTATCGTTGAAAAAACCCGTCGCCCAAAGATCGTCCTCCTGACCCGGGGTCACCGCCCCTTCGTGCAATCGGCCTTCGCGATCCATCCACACGCTCTCGGAAAATGGATAACCGGAAAATACCCACTCGTCGTCGCGCAGATAATTCAACTCGAAATCCTGCACCATCTCCATCTGGCCGCGCTTGAGGAAATAGGGTTGATCGGCATAGAAGGTATAGGTCACGTCGATGTGCATCCGCGCCGGGGCAAAGAGCGGGTGCACCGGACTGTGGGGAAATCCCCAACGGCGAACCTTGGTACACAACGGACCGCGTACCACCTCCCAATCGGGGCACTGAGCCCAGTTGGTGACGCGGAACTTCTGAAAATTGGCACTGGCTAGGTAATCGTGCGCCCAATCTATGTGCGGCGGCTCGCCGTGGCCCTCGCCGCCGGCAAAAATCTCCAAACCGCGTTTGAGGACCAAACGCTCGAGCTGGCCTGTCTGCGCCGAGAGCTGAGCGCTGAAGTGATTGTTATCGATGCGCAGTGCGTACTCTTGACCATGGGTCTTCAAATCGGTGATATAAGCAGGTAATTCAGCATGGGGATTGCCGTAGAAGACCAGATAGGTACTACATTGGTTGGCGGCTACCTCGGCCAGAAAAACCAACCGGATATGACGCTGAGCATCGCCGTAGCGATCGTCGTAGACCTGAGAGGGTATCTGGCACAGCCGGCCCTCTGCAACCCGGGCGACGCGAAGTTCGCGCCGCAGGTCGCTCACCTGATGCTCGGGAAACGACAGCGCGATATCGACCGGCTCGCCGCGCCGATCAATGCCGAATTCTTCGACGAGTGAAATGGACTTGTAATACGACCAGCCTGCGGCCCATGCCGCCCAATCGCCAGGCAGGGCGGCGGTCTCGCTCCAGGCATCTGCGTTGATGGCGGACGGGGAACCTTCCCGCTGCTGACGCTCCAAATAGAGCGTATCGCGAATCGACTCAGCCAGCGAGAGGGCCAAGTCCAGATGACCGGTGGCATAGGCCTGTCCCAAGAGCTCATGCTTCCTGGCAATGCTCTCAGTCCGATCTGCATATCTGGTTTCAGCCATCCCGATTTTCCGTTGTGTCGAGTGTCTATAAGCCACCAATCGCGCGGAAAATTTTGTTATTTCCCACAATAATAGTATCATAGTAGCCTCTCGGCACCCGCAGCGCAACAAAAGCCCTATTTGAGGAGGTACGACGTGAAGATCACCCGTGTCGAACTCTACGAAGTGGAAATTCCGCCGATCCCACCGATCGCCCGGTATTTTCCCAAAATTTACGATATCACCCTCTGCCAGGTACAGACCGACGAAGGGCTAGAGGGTTGGGGAGAGTTTCAGGGACCGAAGTCCGCCGGTCAGCAAGAAGCCGAAGCTCTCGTCGGTCAGGACCCGCTGACCCTGGACCCCTATGCCCGCTCCGACGCCTTTACCTGCGCGCTGCTCGATATCGCCGGCCAAGCCTACGGCATCCCGCTGCATCGCTTCTTCGGCACCCAGGTCCGCGACCGCGTGCCCGTATCCTACTGGTCGTGCCATATGGAACCGCACGAAACAGCGGCGGAAGCCGAAATCGGAGCCGGTCGGGGCTTCAGCAACCACAAACTCAAAGCGCGTTCGTGGGATATCGTCGAGACCGTGCGCTTGATGAAAGAAAGAGTGGGCGATCAGTACACCGTCGGCGTCGATCCCAATACCGAATTCGACTTGCTGCCCCAAGCCGCCCGCCTGGCCGCCGAGTTGGAACCCTTCGCTACGGTAGCCGTCTTCGAAGATCCGATGCGCAAAAACAACCTCGAATGGTACCGGATGCTGCGCGAGAAAACCCATATCCCGATCGCGCTGCACCTGGGAGCCCCTTCGGACGTGCTGGCCGCGCTCAAGGCCGAGTGTGTCGACTACGTCAACCTCGGCGGATCGGCGCTGCAGGTACGGCAGGCCGCCGCACTAGCGGCCGCGGCCGATGTGCCCTGCTGGGTCCAGATGGGAGGATTGTGTACCGGGGTCATGGCGGCCTATTCGGTGCATCTGCAGTCGACGTTGGCCAACGCCACGCTGCCCTGCGATGAACTGCCCTTCACCCGCGAAGCCGATCCGGTCGCAGAAGGGCTGGCCCTCGCAGATGGCCACTTCGCGGTACCGAACGGACCAGGCCTCGGAATTAAGATCGATATGGCTGTGATCGAACGCTACCGCGTCGCCTGAAAAAACAGGTACTTTAGTGGACCAGCTATCGTTCCCGCAAATGCGCGATAGTACTCTCAATCGCCTCGATCCGCGCGTCCTGTACCGAATCTTCGCTGTACCACGCAGTGTGGCTGGTGAGCAGGATATGCTCTGCCGTGCGCAATGGAGAGTCTGCGGGTAGAATTTCGGGTTCGAAAACATCGAGCCCTGCACCGCCCAATCTTCCCTCGTTCAGCGCCGCAGCCAGTGCATCCGGATCGACCAGCGCGCCGCGGGCCGCATTGATCAGAATCGCGGTATCCTTCATCGCCGCGATGGTCTCGCGATTGACGATGTGGCGGGTCTCAGGCGTCAACGGCAGATGCACGGTCACCAGATCGGCCCTCTGCAGCACGTCGTCGAAACTCACCCGAACCGCCCAATCGATCTCTGCGGCACTGAGTTCATCGTAGTAGATAACATTCTGGACCAGAGGCCGCATGAGTTCGCCCACCTTACGACCGATTCGACCAAAACCCAGCACGCCGAGCGTCGCCGTACTCAGGCGATGAATCGGCTTTGGCGTCTGCCCCGACCACTCGCCGTTCAAAAGCCGCTCCTGGGTCGAACGCAATTGGCGATGTAGAGCGAGCATCATCGCCATCGCGTGCACCGCCACTTCCTCGACGCAGTATTGCGGCGTATTGCGAACGATTTTGCCGCGTGTAGCAGCGTGTTTAAGATCGACATTGTCGAGTCCGGTCCCCATCCGCTGCAAAAGCGTACAACTCTCGGGAAGCGCGTCGATTACTTCTGCATCGATCGGCGCGATGCAGAACATCAGCACATCGATACGAGGCGTCGATCGAATCGCCGCCATTAGTTTAGCCTTTTTCTCCGCCAGGGAGTCCGTGCCTGCGATTCCTGAAAAAGAGAGCGTAATACCCTCCTGACCTAAGCGCTCGTGCTCGACATCGAGATCGCCGGATGCCCAGTCGGCCACCAAAACATGCATGCTATCACGTGACTCCATTTTGACTCTTTTCTCCTTTAATGAAATGCCATATTGTAATATGAGATTCTTTACCCGCTAACCAGCCGGCAAAATCCATGACCGAATACGAAAAGTATCTCTTCGACCTCAACGGATATCTGGTAATAGACGAAATTCTCAGTCCTGAGCAACTCACCGCCTTCAATGCCGCAATCGATCATCATCGCCCCACCGACGACCGTCTGCCACCCCGGTCTCTCGATGGTGGTTCGGAAGCATTGCGGGGCCAACACGGTCGCGAGATCTTCAACGGACTGAACTGGGACGAACCCTGGTGCCGACCATTTCGCGACCTGATCGCCCTCCCCACCGCATTGCGCTATATGGTCGATACGATCGGCGACGACCTGCGCTTCGAAAGTTTCACCGGAATCGCCAATAGTGCCGGTAGCGAAGGACAGCTACTGCACGGGGGTGGTATTCCCCACTCGCCGGATCTCGAACAAGGTTTTTTTCATCGCGTCGAAAACGGCCGCATGCGCAACGGCCTGATGGCCATCGCCTACCTGCTATCCGACGTAGACGAAAATGACGGCGGCTTCTGCTGTATCCCCGGCAGCCACAAAGCCAACTACTTCTGCTCCTGGGAAATGCGGCGCCTGGAAATCGGCGCCGAATTCGTGCGGCAGATACCGGCCAGTGCGGGTTCGGCAATCCTCTTCACCGAAGCTCTCACCCACGGCGCTCTCCCCTGGAACGGGACCCACGAACGGCGCATAGTGATCGCGCGCTACAATCCGGGCATCATGTCCTTCGCTCCACCAGCAGCGCCGGAAACCCTGGAAGAGATAGCAGCACTCTCACCTCTGCACCAGGCGCTGTTAAAACCTCCTTCTTTTCCCGAGCGATCCAATATACCCGCGCTTCTGGATGAGCAAAAATAAGAGCAGATCGACAGCATGCAAACACTGGTTATTCCCCAAGGCGAATTCCAACTTGCACGCTATCCACATCGCAAAAATGAAGCGCTCCGCGCCTGGGACGCCGCCGATGAGTACCTGCTCCATTATCTGCACGATGAGCACTTGCCCGCACAAGCGGCGAAGGTTTTGGCAATCAACGACCACTGCGGTACTCTGGGCACAGTCCTTGCGGACCATCGGCCGCAGTCGCTTACCGATTCCCATTTGACCCACCAGGCCACCCGGGCCAATTTGGAGCGCAACAACCGCAGCAGCGATTGCGTTCACCTGCTCGACAGCCTGGCTGTTCTAACGGGTCCCCTGGACCTGGTGCTGTGCAAAATCCCCAAAAGCCTGGCCTTTCTCGAAGATCTGTTGCACCGCATTCGACCCTGTTTACACCAACATACTCGCCTCATTGGTGCCGCTATGACCCGGGATATCCATACCTCAACGCTGGATCTTTTCACCCGGATCATCGGCACTACGCATACTTCGTTGGCACGCAAGAAGGCACGGCTAATCTTCAGCCACTTCGATGCACTTAACGACCCCGGTGCCAATCCGTACCCAAGCCGATATACCCTCGAAGGTAGCACCTATTCGCTCATCAACCACGCCAATGTATTTTCGCGAAGCCATCTCGATCTCGGCACCCGCCTGCTACTCGAGCAGATTCCCGCCTCGACCAAGCGACAGACCATCGTCGACCTTGGTTGTGGCAACGGGGTGATCGGCCTCGTCGCCGCAACCCGCAACCCGCAAGCCGAAGTGATCTTTGTCGACGAATCCTTTATGGCCATCGCCTCGGCACAAGCGAATTTCACGGCAGCACTGCCCGAACGACGAGGGACCTTCGCCATCGGCGACGGGCTAGAGCACCTCGCGCCTTCCAGTGTCGATCTCATCCTCTGTAATCCACCCTTTCACCAGGGACAAGCGGTCGAAAACGCCACGGCCTGGCGAATGTTCCGCCAGGCTCGCACAGCCCTCAAAAAGGGGGGATCTCTATGGATCGTCGCCAATCGCCATCTGGATCATCACACCAAGCTCAGGCAACTCTTCAACCACTGTGCGACGGTATCCAGCAATCGGCGCTTCGTCGTATTGCGCAGCAAAAAGCGCTGAACCCTATCCCTGTCCGGTCTATACGCTCTATTTTTGATACGCAAGATACAGTACCGCACAAAAGAGCGAATCCCTGAGTTTAGAAACCGAAGACGAGATCATCTATATGACCCAACGCATTAAGATCGCCCTGATCGGCTGTGGCAAAATCGCTCAATCTCACTGGCGGGGCATTCAAACCCATGCCCCGCAACTCGAAGTCACTGCCGTCGTCGATACCAACCCCGAACAGCGCAATGCAATGGCCGCGAAAACCGGTGCCCAGGCTTTCGCAACCCTCGACGATGCGCTAGCTAGTGGCCATTTCGATGCCGTCGATATCATGCTGCCCCACAATCTCCACGAGGCAGCCGCCCTGCGCGCCTTCGCCAGCGGCAAACACGTCGTTCTGGAAAAACCAATGGCTCCCACTCTCGCCGCCTGCGAGCGAATTCTCGCCGCGGCCGCACAAGCTGGCACCGTCTTCATGGTCGCCGAACAGTCGCATTATTGGTCCGATGCGCTCAAAGTCCGCGAGCTGATCCAGCAGGGCGCGATCGGCGAGTTGATCACCGCCCGCGCTTATTTCTGCGAATCGGCAGAGCCACTCCAAGGGCCCAGACCCTGGCGCTACGAACTAGCTCAAGCTGGTGGTGGCATCTGCATCGACGGCGGCGCACACTGGATTCGACCGCTGCGGATGTGGTTGGGCGAAATCGACGAAGTCGTGGCCGTCACCGGTCACCTGGTGACTGAAATGGAAGGGGAGTCCTTCGCGCGGTCGCTCCTGCGCTTCGAGTCGGGGGTAGTCGCGGTCTTTGATGCGATCTATGGAGAGATCTTCGTCGGACCGGGCGAAGAGTTCCGCATCACCGGTACGAGCGGCGAATTGGTCGTCGAAAAAGGCCTGGACGGCCGCCTGCTCCACTACGACCGTTCGCATCCCGACGGCGAGGTGATTATGCACAAAAGCAAAGGCCGCGGTTCGGCGAGTTTCGGCCGTGAATTAGCCGATTTTTCCCGTGCAGTACTGGAGGGCACACCCCTGGCAGCCAGCCCCGAGTATGCGCTGGGCGAACTGCGCACCGCACTGGCGCTCTATCGCTCGGCCACAACCAGAGAGTGGACCAAAGTCTGGGTCTAGCCGGAGGCTTAGCGCTCCCGGTAATTTAGCGTACATTCTTGGGTATGATCACTCTTTCCAATCTCGGCAAAGCATACGGCGATCAGACGCTCTTCGACGGCGTATCTCTCCAGTTCAACTCCGGGGAGTGCTACGGTCTGGTCGGTGCGAATGGATCAGGTAAAACTACGCTGCTCGGAATTCTATCCGATGAGATCGAGCCCAGCGAAGGCACAATCACTATCCCCCAGCGACTGCGACTCGGGGTGCTTAACCAAGACCAATTCCTCCACGAAGAGGAGAAAATCCTCAACGTGGCGTTGATGGGCAATGCTGAGCTCTGGCGATTGATGGTCGAAAAAGAGAAGATCCTCGCCCGGGCGGAAGAACACTTTGACGCCGACGCGTTCTCCGACCTCGAAGATGCTTTCCTGCGCCTTGACGGCTACGCGGCCGAAGCACGAGCCGGCGCGATCCTGGAAGGATTAGGACTGCCCGCCTCGATTCATCACGACCCTCTCTCGACCCTATCGGGCGGCTTTAAATTGCGAGTCCTGCTCGCTCAGATCCTGGCCAGTGAACCAGATGTCCTGCTCCTCGACGAACCGACCAACCACCTCGATATACTCTCGATCCGCTGGCTCGAAACCTTCCTGCGCGACTTCACCGGACCAGTGGTCGTCATCTCGCACGACCATCGCTTCCTCGACAATATCAGTACCTTCATCCTCGATATCGACTATCAGACCGCACAGCTCTACCGCGGTGACTACACCGCCTTTCTCAAGGCCAAACGCGCCGAGCGCCAGCGCCGCGAAAAAGAAATCGCTGTGCGGGAGCGCGAAATCGCCCACCATCAGCTCTTCGTCGACCGCTTCCGCGCCAAGGCCACCAAAGCTCGGCAAGCCCAGACCAAGCTACGGCTGATCGAGAAAAAAGAAGAGGAAATGGTCGAGCTACCGCATAGCTCGCGTCGCTACCCGACCTTTCGCTTCGATCAGCAGCGCGAGAGCGGCCGCGACGTGCTACACATCAAAGGCGTGAAGAAAGCATTCGGCGAAAACGAGGTGCTGCACGGAGTCGACCTGCTCGTACACCGCGGAGATCGAGTGGCGATTATGGGACCTAATGGCATCGGCAAGTCCACCTTGCTCAAAATCGCCATGGGCGAATTAGCCGCCGACGCGGGCGAGGTCGAATGGGGTTATGAAACCCACCCCGGCTATTTCGCCCAGGACCACCGCGACCAGCTCGACTCCAGTACCAACACGGCCGAAGCCTGGATCTGGGAGTGCTGCCAGGATCAGAGCATCGGCTTCGTGCGCGGCCAAATGGCGCTGATGCTATTTTCCGGCGACGATGTGCACAAACGGCTCAGCGCACTTTCCGGCGGTGAGGCGGCGCGGCTGGTCTTTACCCGGCTGGCAATTCGCAAACCCAATGTGCTGGTCCTCGACGAACCGACCAACCACCTCGACCTCGAATCGATCGAGGCCCTGGTCGACGGACTCAAACAATATACCGGAACGCTGATCATCGTCTCTCACGACCGCTGGTTCATCAGCCAGATCGCGACCCGTGTCATCGAAATCAAACCCGACGAGATTCTCGACTTCGACGGAACTTATGAGGAATATGTCCACTTCTGCGGCGATGCCCATCTCGACGCCGACCAGGTCGTTCTCAAAGCCAAACGCGCCAGGAGTAAAAAGAAAAAGGGAGAACCCGAGAGCAACGGCAGAGAAGAAAATCAGGCGGCCAGAGAAGCCGCGCCGCAGACAAAGGCCAGTGCCAACCACAAGCGTTCGAAGAACAAGAAGAGCCACCTGGAACGTCGCACCAAGGCACAACAAGAAGAACGACTGAATCAGATCGAGAGCTGCGAAACCCGGCTCAAAGAAATCGACGAATTGTTCTGCCAACCTCAATACTACGAAAAAACCTCGCCCGACGAGATCAGATCCCTTGAAGCCGAACGTACTAAACTCGAGCGCGAGGTGGCCCACCTAACCGCAGAGTGGGAACGGACCGAAGAGGAATTAACAGCAACTCTTGGCGAAAATTAATCCTCCTTAGTCACAATCGGTCCAGCAAGCGTTCGCTATCTGTTCCGGGGTCAATTGGATTTCAGAATCGATCACCACATCCTCTATATTCGCATTCGTCAGATCCGCACCACTCAAATCCGCATTCGTCAGATCCGCACCACTCAAATCCGCGTTCGTCAGATCCGCACTACTCAAATCCGCATTCGTCAGATCCGCACCACTCAAATCCGCACCACTCAAAATTGACTCTGCCAGATTTATACGCGCCAAATCCATGTCCGCCAGCGTAGCACCTATCAAATTCACTTGAGACAGATTTGTATTCTGCAGCGTCACACCCATCAGAAC
>MDTE01089515.1_pt1 | contig 11872 bp, 11 predicted proteins | sample 811231 | NCBI WGS metagenome assembly MDTE01 (sample SAMN05326651, study PRJNA326480) | marine metagenome | isolation source: seawater | place: Indian Ocean: Red Sea | collected 2010
CTAATTCTATTATATTCACACTAACTACTAGTAATGAAGTAAAATTTCCTTTGGAAGCAATGACAAGAGATGAACAATACAAGGTTGATTTGTCGTGGGAACCAGAAATTATAACTCCAGATACAAAAACAAAATTTATTTTTACTCTTAGAGATTCTACAGGTAATCCAATAAGAAATTCTAGCTATGATTTAGTTTTGATACAGAATGGTATAGAGATTTTCAGAACCTCTCAAACAACATCTATTGGTGGTGATTTTATTCAACATACGTTCACCAATGAGCAAGTTGGACCTACAATAATTAGATTTGAGAATATAGATAACTCGGGAATGGAAACAGAATTTGCATTTGTTGTTTCTACAACACAATCTTCTAAGACTATTACAATACCAAAATGGGTAAAAAATAATGCGGCATGGTGGTCAGAAGGACAAATTGACGATAAGACATTCGCTCAAGGTATTGAATTCATGATGAAAGAAGGAATAATTGTTGTTCCAGCTACATCATCAGACGTAGCAAAAGATGATGTCACAATACCAGACTGGGTAAGAAATAATGCCGCATGGTGGGCAGAAGGACAAATTGACGATAAAACATTTGCAAATGGTCTTCAATTCTTAGTTAAGGAAGGAATAATCTCTGTTTAGATGATTAAACTCGTATGAAAATTTATTATACAAACATAGTCAGCATTTAACAAATAATGCTTCCACTAAAAGATGAAAATCCTCATCCACCTGGATTTAAACCAAAACTAACAATTGCATTGATAGTAATCAACGTCATAGTTTTTGGTGTTGAAGTTGCAATGACGGGTCAGTTTTTTGAATTTAGTAATCGTGAAGCAATGCATATGTTCTTGAACTGGGGTGCAGTACCGGGTTGTGTAACTGGTCAAATTAATGCTATTGATACTGGCGTTAACGTAATTAGCTGTCCTGCAATTCCAGAACTTTCACTATTAACTTCAACATTCATGCATGGTGGTTTAATGCATTTAGGTGGTAACATGTTATTCTTGTGGATTTTTGGTGACAACATAGAAGCAAAGTTTGGAAAAATAAAATATCTTGGGATCTATTTACTTTGGGGAATTGGTGCTGGTTTAATTCATGTGATGGGTGATCCATCAAGTGGAATTCCTGCAGTTGGTGCATCTGGTGCAATATCTGGAATTTTAGGAGCATACCTTGTAATTTTTCCACGTGCAAGAGTTATGACATTTCTCATGTTGGGATTCTTTTGGAGAATGATGCACATAAAGGCAATGTACTTTTTACCATTTTGGCTTATCTTTCAGAACTTGTTACCATTTTTTATAGGCGGATTTGGTGTTGCGGGTGGTGGTGTTGCATATCTTGCGCACATAGGTGGATTTGCTTTAGGTCTAGCAGTAGGATTCTTGTACAAAAAATCGCATCGATCTGATTATACTTATGGTACAAGATACGGTTACAGAGAAGATTGGAGATAGTCTTCAATTAAATAATTGTACTACAAGTATTTTGTATGCCATACATCAACGTTTCATTATATCCAGGCAGAACAGAACAACAAAAACAAGATTTTGCAAAGGCAGTTACTAAATCTGCAGTAGAGATCTTAAAAACAAAACCAGAACATGTAATTGTTGTTTTTGATGAAAATCCAAAAGAGAATTGGTTTTTGGCTGGAAACCAACTCTAATTATTTTTTCTAACCCCTATGTTTTTATTTTAAACAGTATGACAACCCATATGTCAAAAATTGCAGTAGTTCAATTCAAAGCATCACTAGACAAAAACAAAAATTTACCAAGAATTATTAATTATATTGAGGAGGCATCAAAAAAGAATGCTGTTTTGGTTGCTTTTCCGGAATACATGATGTTTTACACACCAAAGTCACAATCATCAAATGATGTTGCTAATCAAGCAGAAACAATAAATGGTAAATTTGTATCAGCAATTAGAAATTCCGCAAAAAAAAATTCTATTATTGTTGTTGGAACAATGTATGAGAAAAGTAATAAAAAAAATCGTGTTTATGATACATCATTTGTAATAAATAAAAGTGGTAAAATTGTTGGTAAATATAGAAAAATCCATCTTTATGATGCACTTGGATTCAAGGAATCAGATAAGATGGTGGCGGGAAAAACTATTCCATTACCAACAAGAACATCCTTAGGAAAATTAGGAATGATGATATGTTATGATCTCCGATTTCCAGAATTATCAAGAACACTTGCATCATCAGGGACAGAAATTCTTCTTGCACCATCTGCATGGGTTAATGGACCAATGAAAGAGGAACATTGGATAACGTTAAACAAATCTAGAGCAATTGAAAATGGTTGTTATGTTATAGCACCGGATCATCTAGGCCATGTTTATTCTGGAAGAAGCTTAGTAATTGATCCTTATGGGAAAGTGCTTTTGGACATGAAAAAACGCCAAGGCATAGGATATGTGAACATCTCACTTTCTTTAGTAAAGGAAACTCGGAAAAAATTACCACTTTTGAGAAATCGTAGGACTGATTTATACTCAGATTTTAGGATTTAGGACCTCGATTTACATTTCATATTTGAACACTGTTTTTTCCATTCCTGTTTCTTATTATATCTAAAAACTATAATTGGCCACATACAGATCTTACATTTTGATTTTAATACTCTAAGTCTTGCTTTTTGCAGAAGAGGTGTGGATGCCTTACAACCATTATGAAAGTTTGAACAACCTATGAATCTCTTTTTTGTACTTGGTGATCTAATTAGAATTAGTTGCCCAATTTTACATTCTGGGCAACTGACTAATCCTTGTTTTGGGGAATTTGTACCTAAAATGATAAACATTCGTTTTTTTGATGACCAAGATAGATATCCATTAGGATCTGTGTATTGATTTATCTCCTCTTTTAACGAATTAATTTTATTTTTTGTAATAGTAACTGTACTTCGTGACTTTTTTTTATTTTTTTTAATTTGGACTTGGGATTTTTTTCGTTGCATCATTCTGTATTACATTCTACATATATGATGATTGATGAAGAATTTTTATATGGACTTAATCAGAGTTTTTTGTGGAAAAAGTTTGTGTTCTTGGTGCTGGTAGTACCAAATATGGTAAGTTAGATGATAGTATTACTGATATTGCTGTTCAAGCATCTGTTGGTGCAATTGAAAGTGCAGGAATAAAACCAAAAGAAATTGAAGCTGGATACATTTCAAATGTATTTGGTATTGCAGATAAACAAGTACATCTTGGTCCAGTTATTATGAGTAATTTAGGAATTCCAGAGAAACCATCTTTGTCAATTGAATCTGCATGTGGAAGTGGTTCGGTTTCATTTAGAGAAGCATTTGCAAACATTGCAGCTGGATTCTATGATGCAGTGTTAGTTACTGGCGTTGAAAAGGTTACGCATACAGGAACAGAGTGGACAACAACTTATTTTTCATACTGTTCAGATTTTTTTTATGAAGGACAGGCTGGCGCATCTTTTCCTGGTTTGTTCGCATCAATGGCACGTGCATACCTAACGGAATTTGATGCAACCGAAGAAGATTTTGCAAAGGTTGCAGTTAAAAACCATGAAAACGGAATTTCAAATCCAAAAGCACACTTAAGAAAAAAAATTACTGTTGATGATGTAATGAACTCAGCTGTTGTTGCAAGTCCATTAAAACTTTATGATTGTTGTCCATTTTCTGATGGTGCAAGTTCTGTTATTCTTTGTAATGAAAAATTTGCAAAAGAACACACTAAAGATTATGTCCAAGTAATTGGTTCTGGTCGTGGTGGTTCTCCTGCTGCATTACAAGGACGTAACCACTTGACAACTATTCCTAGTACAAAACTTGCAGGAGAATCTGCATATAAAATGGCAGGAGTAGGTCCAAAAGATATAGACTTTGCAGAAGTTCATGATTGTTTTACAATTGCAGAAGTAGTTGATTCAGAAGATCTTGGATTTTTTGAGAAAGGTCAAGGTGCAAAAGCGGCAGCCGAAGGAAGAACCAAACTAAATTCTGAAATTTCTATTAATCCGTCAGGGGGTCTTAAATCAAAAGGTCATCCAATTGGTGCAACTGGAGTTGGTCAAGTTGTTGAGGTGTTTGACCAATTAACAGGTAATGCAGGTGAGCGTACTGTTAAAGATGCAAAAATTGGTTTAACACAAAACTTTGGTGCAACTGGTGCAAGTTGTGCTGTACACATATTTCAAAGTGTTTAATTTGTCTGCAAAAGAAGATTTTATTGAAAATGCCAAAAATGGTAAGGTACTTGCAAGAAAATGTACAGAGTGTAATGAATTACATTTAGCTACAGTATATTTTTGTAAAAAATGTGGAAACAAAAATTTTGAAAACCAATCACTTGACGGGGAAGGTAAAATAGTCACATATACGATTATGACTGTTCCACCAGAAGGATTTGAGCAATATTCCCCTTATGCTTGGGCTGTAATGGAACTAAATGGCTTGGATGTCCGAATTTCTGGATTTTTGCCTAATATTGCAAAACCGGAAGATCTTCCAGTTGGTACACAAGCTAAAATTGTTGGTTATGATGCTAGGGGTATAGTTCTAGAAAAACTGTAACCATTTTTATTCTATTTATTAAAAAAAACAATTCTAATTTTTAAAAGTTATAGTATAACTCAATTTCTATGGCAGTTGACATAAACTGTGGTAAATGTGGTGAAAAGATTACCACTATGAAAATGTTAAAGTCGATCAAGGACGTTCTAAAACATTATAATAATAAATGTCCGTCATGTGGACAGGCATTATCAATTACAGATTTTGTAATCGATGATCAATAACTTACTTTTAACTTTGTTCTATTCCAAGTACGAAAGTTAATTAATGAAAATTTTAGTAAACTAGCATGGGGAAGGGTAAAGATCTAGAATTAGATGATGAGGTTGCAATAGATGATGAGGTTGCAATAGATGATGGCAAAGATTTAGATCTTGATGATGATATAGAGATGGATGATGGCAAAGATCTAGATCTTGATGACGACATGGATATGGATGTTGATGATGATAGCGATCCAAGTCGTGGCGGTCTTGTTCAATCAACCTCAAAGCGCGTTCGCATGATTTTTTCTGTTATGGCAAGCCCAAACAGAATAGATATTTTAAGAATTCTTAATTCTAAAGGTCCTTTAACTTACTCTGAACTAAAATCTCTTGCTGGATTTAAGTCAAAAAAAGAAAGTGGAAAATTTGCTTATCATTTACGAAAACTGTTACGTCAATCACTTGTTGCACTAAATAAATCTGAACGAAGATATACAATTACTAATTTGGGAAAACTTGTTTTGAGTCTTGCAAGGCAGATTGAAGAAAGATCAATTATTGAAAGTGGAAAAATGTACGTAAGAACATCACATGACTCCATTGAAGAATTCAATTCACATAAGATTATCCAATCACTTGTCCGTGAAGGGAGTTTACCTCTAGAATTATCACAAAAAATAACGGAGGAAGTCGAGAATAGAATATACAAGTATCAGACCTCTTATCTTACTGGTGCACTAATCCGTGAAATGGTAAACTCTGTGTTACTTGAGCATGGGCATGAGGAATATAGAAACAAACTCGCTCGTTTAGGTTTACCAGTGTTTGAAATACAGGAAATGCTGACTAATACAGAGCATGTTGATAATGGAGTTGAAGGAATATTATTTGAAGCAGGAAGAACAATATTCACAGAGAGACTTCTTACAAATATACTACCAAAAGATGTGGCTGACAGTCATCTATCTGGCGATTTACACATATCAAATCCTGGTTTATGGTCGCTTTTGCCAGATACTTTGTTTGTTAATGTTAAAGAGCTGATTGATGATGGTATTGAATTACAAGGAAAAGGATTAAACATTACAAAAATACCTTCCGTTAAAACTCTTGATGATCTAATAACAAGTTTATCAATGGTGATGTTATTAATTTCAAAAGAAGCAACACAAGAAATTGTATTAGATGGCCTTGTACAAGTCTTATCAAAGTTCTCCAAGAATATGTCAGAATTAGAAGCTAAACTACTTCAGGTTTTTTCTACGTCATCAACTTCTCCTAATTATACAAATCATCCTACATCTTTATCATTTAGATTACAATTGGGATCAGATCTAAAATTAGTTAAAGCAATCCTATCAACATACAAAACGTATGTAAAGAACACACCAATACCAAAGATCAATATTATAATTAATTATGCAACTGGAAGAATAACGGATATATCTGGTATACTATCAGAAATCATCTCACTTGGTGGTAATGTCTTATTATCAAAAAGTATAATGTCTATACATGGTCTACGTGTTGAAGAAGCTAATACAACAACAATCAATCTTGGTTCTGTATCAATCAACTTACCAAGACTTGCTTTAGAATCAAATAAAGATGAAACATACTTCAGAGCAAGACTTGCATTATTAATGAAGCCTGCAATAGCTGCAATGTCATTACGTAAAAAAGATATTGCAGATTTAACAAGACGTGGTGTAAATCCTATACTTGCTAAAAATACACAATATATGCAACGTAGCTCAATCTCACTCACTGTAAATCTGGTTGGTCTTCATGAAGCGGTGTTTAACATATTGGGACATAAAAATGATAAAGATGGTAAAGAGATTTTACAAAAAGTAATTGATACTGCAGTTGATGTTGCAGGAAAGAAAGGTAAGGAAATGGGAGTATCTACTACAGTATCTATGATCCAGAGTAATGGAACGGAGAGATTCACAACTCTTGATGGAGAGAAATATGGAAAAAACTCGGTTATAGATTCAATGAATGGATCTTTCTATTCGGAAGGTTTTGTAATTAATTCGTCAGAAATTGATACACTTACACCAAAAAATGAGAAAATAGTTGAATGTACAAAAACAGAAAAAACCCTAAATGGAGGCCTATTAACGTGCCTGAATTTTGATAAAAAATCCAATATTTCTGATATAAAGAAATCAATAGAGAAAGCGGCAAGTTTGCTTTCTTCATTTAGACCGATCAAAAAGGTCGCTTTGTGTGGAGATTGTGGCTATAAGGATGAAAAACTTGGGGAAAAATGCCCCAATTGTAAATCACAGTTTATTATTTAGAACCGAAATTCGGTTATTTTAAGATCCAATTATTTTATTATAAATAAAATCTAAAATCAAATCCATCATAAAAATTTCTCATTATAAAACATACTGTAACAAAATTTGGATCGTTTACGAATCTCGCAGTAATGTTTTTTTCATTGACAAGAAGTTTGCTTCTGATCGTAGAAGCTGATATATTCTCTACAATAAAATATGTACTGGGGAGTTATGTATGAGTGATAATTCACAGATAGAGAATACGATCGCAAAAATTCGTAAGCGAAATGGTAAGGTAGATGCATTTGATAAGAACAAAATTGTTAATGCAATTAATAAAGCACTGTCTGCTGTTAGTGAAGGCGATCTAAAACTTGCTGAGGACCTAACTAGTGGTGTTGTTGATAAACTCACTATTCAAGGATTTTCCATCGAAAATCCTCCTAGTGTGGAGGATATTCAAGATATGGTAGAATCTACTTTAATTGAACAAGAACATGGAGAAATTGCCAAGGCTTACATCCTTTACAGACATGAAAGAAGAAAAGTTAGAGACGAAAAAATGAGGGTACTAAATACAGGCGACCTTGACTCTGTAGCTAAATCATTTGATCTAAACTGTCTTCGCGTCTTGGCATCTAGATATCTTTTTAGAAATAATAAAAATGAAATCACTGAAAGCCCATCACAATTATTTGAGAGAGTAGCAATTTTGATCACGCTTGGTGATCTATTACATGATAGCACAATATTTTCTAAACAAGGTAATATCACTCAAAAATCTGATGAGGCAGAAGAATACCTGACAAAACTTGATGGCTTCGATTACAAATTCAAAATTGGTGAACACTACATAAACAAGTGGCATTTCAGAGCTCTGATTAACTTATACCTTGATTTAGCCTCGAAAGGACAAATGAAGATTGGTTTCAAAGATTTGTTGACAAAATTAGCTGCAAAAGAATTTGAAACCTATGGTGATAAAATTACAGAATACTTTGAGTTGATGACTTCTCAAATATTTTTGCCAAACTCCCCAACAATGATGAATGCTGGTGGAAGACTAGGACAATTATCCGCTTGTTTTGTACTTAGCATGCCAGATGATATGGCATCAATAATGAAATCAACTTCTGATGCAGCACTTATCTTCAAATCAGGTGGTGGAGTAGGAATCAATTACTCTGAACTTCGTGAAGAGGGTGATATTGTAGCATCTACCTCAGGCGTTGCTTCTGGCCCAGTCTCATTCATGAATATTATCAATACAGTCACAGATGTTATCAAACAGGGAGGAAAACGAAGGGGTGCAAATATGGGAATTTTGGACGTCTCACACCCTGACGTTGAAAAATTTATCACAAACAAGACTGAACCTGGTGTTCTTGAGAATTTTAATGTCAGTGTAGGAATATGGGATGACTTTTGGGATGCTCTAGTAAATTCAAAAGATGGAAAGTACATGTTACGAAGCACTCGTGATGATATACCTGTAAAAGAAATAAATGCTCACCATCTTATCGACTTGATTGCAAACTCTGCGTGGAAAAGTGCAGAACCTGGATTGATTTTCTTTGATAACATAAACAAATACAATGTATTTGCAAAAGCACGTGGCGGTCCAATTCGAGCTACAAATCCATGTGGAGAACAAGGTTTGTATCCATACGAATCTTGTAATCTTGGTTCTATCAACGTTGCAAACCTTGTAAAAAGAAAAGCTGATGGTCAGTATGAATTTGATTGGCAAAAATATGAAGAAGTTATTAGAAAGACAACTAGATTTTTAGATAACGTTATTGATGTAAATCACTACCCTGTACCAGAAATTAATGTTGCATCAAAAGAATCAAGAAGAATTGGTCTTGGTGTAATGGGTGTTGCTGATTTATTATACAAACTCCGTCTTCCATACAACTCTAAAGAAGGATATGAATTTCAAGCAAAGCTTTCAGAAGCAATGTCATATTACTCTATGGAAGAAAGTGTTGCACTTGCACAATCACGTGGAGAATTTGATTTGTGTGGAAAAACTGAGTACCCAGATGGTAAGATTCCTATTTCTGGATTCTATGAGAAAGCAAGTACTAACCACTATTATGAATGGGATGCACTAATCAATAAGATACAAAAGTATGGAATAAGAAATGTTTTGACTACAACTGTTGCACCAACTGGAACACTTTCAATGCTTGCAGATTGTTCAAATGGAATGGAGCCAACATTTGCTTTAGTATTTGAAAAAAGAGTAACTGTTGGTAGATTCTTTTATACAAATAAGATCTTTGAACAAGTTCTAAAAGAAAATAATCTTTACAGTGAAGAGTTATTGGCGAAAATTGCAGATAACTATGGGTCTGTAAAAGGCATCCCTGAGATTCCAGAATGGATTCAAAAGATTTTCGTTACAGCCATGGATATTCATTGGGGTGATCATTTGATGGCACAGGCAGTATGGCAGGATTGGATTGGAAATGCTATTGCTAAAACCATTAATATGCCAAATGACGTATCTGCAGACGATGTTAAGGCTGCATATTTACTAGCACATGAACTTGGTCTTAAAGGAATTACAGTGTATAGAGACGGTTCTAGGCATCAACAAGTATTACACATGACTAGTGAAAAGGCCCAAAAAGACTTTGAAGTTTACCCATCTGATTACATCTCTGAGTATATCGATAATAAAATTGATAATCCATACATCATGCAGCAAGTCAAATCTGCTCTCAAAGTAATAACCACAAAAGAATTTACTCCTACTGAGACACCAATAGTTGAAGAAGAAAAAGAAGAAAAATTATGTCCAACATGTAAAAATAACCTAGTTTTTGTGGAAGGATGTAGTATCTGTATTGAATGTGGTTATAGTGGATGTACTTCTGGTTAATTGATAACAACTTTTTAGAACCCTATAATTAGACTAGAATAATTGGATAAAAAAATTATTTCTGGCATAGCTGCTGGTATTGGTGTAATTGTAGTCATCTTGGCAGTTATAGGAAATACTGATACAGAGACTCAAACTAGCGTAACACAAACTAATTACACTCCACTTTCATCAATTGAAAGAGAAAAAATTGGTTTAGTAATTAATTCACCGTCAACACCAAAAACTGTTTCAGATATACAGGAAGTCTATGCAACGGGAGCAGATTCAGGAATTGGGCGAACAAACATCTACATTTTGTGGTCATCTTTTGAACCAGAGCTCGAGAAATACAATTGGGATTACTTAGACGTAGTAATGAGCTTCTTACAGAAAAATAACATCAAAGGAACATTGTTTTTTTCTGTTGTAAATGGAAATACATTTGGTCCATTTCCTGATTGGATGGGTAAACCTGGAATTGGACAAACTCTTGAACTAAGAACTATTAAGACACTTGATGCAATATTATCTAGATATAATACAACTGAAACGTTGATTGATACTGTTATAATTGGTGGAGAAATTGATGGTCATTTTAGACAAACCCCAGCCATAATCAATACCTACAAAGACTTTTTCGATAATGTTGCAGGTAATACACAGTCAAAATTTCCTGATGTTAAATTTGGCAATACAATTTCATTAAATAATGTAATAGATAGAGCAGAAGATGAATTTGTTTCACAACTGGTTATGGGTGATTTTGTTGGTTTTTCTTACAAACCTACAGATATAATTAATGAAATTAATCGCACACCTGAAGAGGCTAGAAAGGATCTAGATAAGATGTTAGAGCTTGTACCTAACAAAAAATTAGGACTTTTTGAAATTAGTTGGAGTACATCAGATTTTGTTTCAGGTAGTGTAACAGATCAGAAAAGTTTCATCACTTTGAGTCTTGAATTTTTAAAGGAAAATCAAGATAAATTTGAATTTTTTACCTGGTATAGATTGTATGATAAACCAGATGGTACTTGCACATCAGAACTTATTGAGGAAATTTCTGGTTCTGGTTTCACTAGTAATTCATTCGCCATAGAACGACTTGACAAATATTCTTGTAATTCTGGTTTGATTGATCAAAATAATAATCCTAAGTCAGGTTGGATTGAATTCCAAAAACAAATACAGCAATAAAATTACTAAACTATATGCTATCTATCATTCTGGCTGAATCATCTCTTGAATTAGTTCCAATAGAATTACAAAATCACCAATCAGTATTATCTCATAGCCAAAAAATAGAAAAAAAACCATCAGAAATTTTACTGGATAATTCTTGGCATTTTGCGGCAATGAAAAATCTTGAGAATGAAATTAAAAGAGGAAGACCAGATTTAGTTCATACAAGTCTATTGTCAATATGCGCGAGTCCATTATACTTGGAAGATAAAATTTCTGTTTACATCCATACTATCAATAACATGGTAATAATGTTAAAAAATAAAGTAAGAATTCCAAAATCCTATCATAGATTTGCTGGGTTAATGGAACAACTTTTCCTTGAAGAAAAAATTAGCTCAAATGATAATATATTGTTAGAATTAAAAAATATGAATTTTGAAAATTTAATTGATTTTATTTCACCACCAGAAGTTGTAGGATTTTCTACTACTGGGAAAGTAGATTCTTTTGAAAATATTGCAAAAAATCTAAAAAAAGACTCTTGTATTGTAATTGGTGGATTTCAAAAAGGACATTTTTCTGATAAAATCAAAAACAGGCTGGATAAAATTTGTAATGTTAACAAGAAATCATTGGAATCACATGTTATCACAAGCAGAATTCTTTACGAATGTGAAAAAACCATTTTTATGTAACAGAAAATTTGCAACGTTATGCGGTCATAGTA
>MDTE01012278.1_pt1 | contig 11871 bp, 9 predicted proteins | sample 811231 | NCBI WGS metagenome assembly MDTE01 (sample SAMN05326651, study PRJNA326480) | marine metagenome | isolation source: seawater | place: Indian Ocean: Red Sea | collected 2010
CATCGTGGCTCGGTTTCGATCTCGATCAGCGTCTCTGTGATGCCATAACAACTCGGTTCGCGGTTCCCGCAACCAGCGCGGTGCTGGCCATCAATGAACTCCTTGAAACCCTAGGTTGCCAGCGGATTGCGATGGTCACACCTTATGTCGACGACATACAAGCCCGGATCCTGTCACAGTACGGTGATGCGGGATACGAATGTGTTGCCGAGAGGCATTCGGGCGAAAGCGTCAACTACGCTTTCGCCGAGATCACCAGCAGCGAGATCGAACGGCAGATACGGGAGGTTGCCACCGACGGGCCCGACGCTATCATTGTCATGTGCACGAACATGCGGGCGGCACCGCTGGTTAATAGGCTGGAAGAGGAAACGGGCATACTTATCATCGATTCCTTGGCTGCCTACGTCTGGAAGGCGTTACGCCTCGGCGGCATCGATACGGCTCGGATTAGGGGTTGGGGGCGCCTATTTTCACGTTAGGTGGAATACACACGGAAGCATTCACGACAGCTACTGAGAACGCACGGCACGAAAGTAAATATGGCAACTCTCCGGATCAACGCTAAGAGCTTCTCAGACGTGATCTTGCGATGAACAAAAAAGTCGTCCACGCGTTGGTAGGTCCAGGGCTGTCAGCTAACCAGTTCTCAGCAAATGTCAGTCTGGTATTCAACATTGGCTCGGGTAATTTTCGCGCCAGCCAAATTCGTCAAAGGGTATTGCGTAACGATCACGATGGAGCTGCGGACATCTGGTGGCAGTGGCGAAGGAGTGGATCTGACCGGCGTATTCTGCCAGCTCTTGTGAAGCTTCGGGAAATAGAGCGGGACGTGAAGAGCCTGCAAAAGTTCGCCTCCGTTCATGCCTCGATCCACAATCATTTCAATCTCGACTGTCATCTCAACCGCCGCAAAATCTTCAAGCTAAACCGCTCAGCTGCGTTGGCTGAGTGGCGTCAGCTTGCGGCCTAAGCCTGACCTTTTCCAGATGCTTAGAGACAAGTTCGCGTTAGACTGACAGCACCGGGTCAAGTGTTCCTGCAGGAGGGGACCATCCATGAGTGGTCTTAAAGCCCCGTTGGTCGATTTCTATGGTGATTGGAAGTTCTGACCAATTTTAGATTTCCCATAACAGGTAACAGACGCTCAAGCTGCCTTTAAGGTGAAGCGCCCGTTGCAAAGAAATTTATGTGATTTCATGGATCGCCCGACAGCCGACTTTTTCAACAGCCTCGGCTAAAAGCGGATATTGCGACGCTCCAGGTGTGCCCCGCTCACGATATGAGGTGGGGTTTAAAACCCGCAGGCGGCACCATCACTGCGGGGGTCTGCTGCGCCTTCGAACGTACCATCCGGTCTTGCTACAACCGCTCCCGCATGGCCCATGATTTCATCGAAGGCATCTGTAACAAGGGGCTCGTGGCCTATTTGACGGAGACCATCGATCACCATTGGGTCAAATCGATTTTCGATGCGCAAGTCTACGCTCTCCGCTCCCCAAGTTCGTCCTAGTAACCAGCGTGGCGCGGTGATCGCCTGCTGCAGTTCCTGAGCGAAGACGGCGTAGCGGCTGAAAACAGCCGCCTGAGTCTGCGGCTGCCCATCGCCGCCCATCGTGCCGTAGGCCATGAGACGGCCATCATCGAGGTGCGCAAGAGCCGGCTGGATGGTATGGAACGGTCGGCGATGGGGTTTGAGGCAATTGTGGTGTGTTTCATCGAGGGAAAAACTCGTACCGCGGTTTTGCCACACAATGCCGGTCTCGGGCAGCACCACACCGGAGCCGAACTCCCAGTAAATGCTTTGGATAAAGCTGACCACGCAACCATTATTATCTGCAGCACCCAACCACACCGTATCGCCAGAGCCTGCTGGCGCAGGCCATGGCGCCGCCTGTCGTGGATCGATATCCGCGGCCAACCGATCAAGCGTTTCTTCATTTAAGAAATCTTTCGGATCCACCGTCATGAATTCCGGATCAACAATATGGCGGTCGCGGATGCGAAAGGCTTTTTTGGTCGCTTCGATAATGGCATGGACGTGAGCAACGGAATCGACCGTCGCACAATCCAACCGGTCAAACAGACCAAGGATGATTAGTGATGCGAGCCCCTGAGTTGGTGGTGGTAAATTGTAGACCGTGCCTTGGCGGAGCCTTAACGACAATGGCGTTACTAATCGTGGCCGATGGCATTCCAAATCAGCCAGCGCGATCGGGCTGCCAGCGGCGGTAAGATCGGCTGCGATGCGCCGGGCCAGTTCGCCGCGATAAAAATCGTCCAGTCCTTTTGCCGCAAGGTGATCAAACGTCTCCGCCAGTGCCGGCAATTTAAGTTTTGAACCCATTCGCAGCGGTGCCCCTTCGGGTAGAAACACGTCTGCATACCCATGTACATCGCGCAGCGAGTCCGCCTTATCCGATGCATTACGATGCAGCGTTGCGGCGACGGGGATACCCGTGCGGGCGCAGTAGATCGCATCTTCGAACAAACGCGCTAACGGCAGACGCCCGCCATGCGTCGAACTAATCTCCAATGCCGCCTGCCATCCGCTGGGCGCGCCGGCGACAGTTAAAGCCGCAAGAGGTCCACGCGCCGGGATTGCATTGAAGCCACGATCAAAATAGTACTTCCGATCCGCGGCGGCAGCTGCCGCGCCGCAAGCATCGATTGCGGTTACCTTGTCACCATTTTGGATCAGCCAAAAATTATCGCCGCCGATGGCATTCATGTGCGGATAGACAACGGTTATGGCCGCCGCCGCTGCAACCATCGCTTCGATCGCGTTGCCACCGTCCTCGAGTACTCGTAACCCCGCCTTTGCCGCCAAATGATGTGGGGCGCTGACCATTCCGTGCGCGGAAAAAGTTGTTTGAGTCATAAATTGGAGTCCGTTTTTCGCAATCAAATAGCTCCCCAAATTTCAATTAAAGCAATTTTTTTTACCTTTGGCATCGACCATAAAAGGTAAATTAATACGAAATAATGGGTTATCTACAATAATATTATACCTATATCAGGGAAAGATTGTATGAGGGACACGAAATTGTCGTCTGAGTTATCCTCTAGTTACAACGAGGGTTGAATGCCAAGAAATCGAATCATTGAAGATTTGAATCCGCCGCCGCGCCTGCTCATGGGGTCCGGGCCGGTTGACGTCGATCCGCGCGTATCGCGGGTTATGTCGATGCCTATGCTTGGTCAATTCGACCCTGCCTTCACCGAATATATGAACGAAGTGATGGCACTTTACCGCGAAATTTTCCAGACCGAGAATCGCTGGACCTTTCTTGTAGACGGGACAGCCCGGGCTGGAATCGAGGCCATTATGGTCTCGATCATCGAGCCGGGCGATACAGTGCTTGTTCCTATCTTTGGCCGCTTTGGGCATCTTCAGGCTGAGATTGCTGGGCGCTGCGGTGCAAAGGTCGAAACCATTGAGACGGAATGGGGCACGGTGTTTTCGCCGGATCAGATCGAGGATGCTGTCAAAAAGACAGCGCCCAAGTTGGTTGCAACTTGTCAGGGCGATACATCCACGACTATGGCGCAACCATTGGCTGAAATTGGCGAGATTTGTCGAAACAATGGCACGCTTCTTTATGTTGATGCCACGGCATCCCTTGTCGGTATGGATTTGCCGGTCGACGCTTGGAAAATTGATGCCGTTTCAGTGGGTCTTCAAAAATGTTTGTCGGGCCCACCAGGTGTCGCGCCTATCACATTCAACGACCGAATTGAAGAAGTGGTTTTAAAAAGGAAACATATCGAGGAGGGTATTCGTCCGCCCGGATTTAAAAATGGGTCTGGACCTCGTATTGCTTCAAACTATTTCGACCTGCCGATGTTGATGGACTATTGGAGCGAGGCACGGTTGAATCACCATACCGAAGCAACTTCCATGTTATACGCTGCACATGAATGCGCCCGCATCGTGCTGCAATGCGGGCTTCAGGAATCACTCGACCGGCATGCGTTGGCCAGTGAGGCGATGGTTGCCGGACTGCAAGCTATGAACCTTCAAATTTTTGGTGATCTGGAGCACAAAATGCCCAATATCACGGGGGTTTATATCCCCGACGGTGTTAATGGTGATCGCGTGCGCGCCGATCTTCTGAATGATTTTGGAATTGAGATCGGCACCTCATTCGGACCATTGCACGGCAAAATTTGGCGCATCGGAACGATGGGCTACAATTGCCGAAAGCGTAATGTCCTTATTTGCCTGACTGCTTTGGAAGCAACGTTACGTCAGAACGGTATGACGCCGCCTGCGAGCGCCGGAGTTGAGGTTGCCATCGCGGTCTATCGCAAAGCTGGGCAATAAATCCCGACGGTAGCTTTTAAGTTATTAGGTTAATCGATCTTGGCACCCGATGCCTTGATCGCTTTCCCCCGTTTTACATATTCGGACTTCGAAAACTTTCTGAATTGTTTTGAGTCATCGGCCAAGCTTCACTGCCACGTTTCGCAAATTTCTTTTCACAGAAGGCATCTTCACAATATTAAAATTTCGGAAGATTGCTTTTCAACGATGGCCTTCGGCGTGCCTTTTGGAGCAATAAAACCGCCCAAGAGCCTTAGCAAACTTGAGAGACGTTTTAAATCCAGCAAATAAGCGAGCGGCCTTTAATCTCTCTGCTAAAAGCTCTGTGTGACTATTATTTTTCTTCGGCATGGTGTTGCGATTTAATCCAAGTATTTATTAGATAAACCGCGTCAAGTGATGGCAGGGGCATGATTCTCATGCCAATGCCGTGCAATATCAATACGGCGGCATAACCAGACACGATCATGCTTTTGAATATAATCAAGGAACCGTGCGAGTGATGCAATTCGGCCAGGCCGCCCGATCAAGCGGCAATGCAACCCAATGGACATCATTTTGGGGGCAGTTTCACCTTCTTGATAAAGAGAATCAAAAGCGTCTTTGAGATATGAAAAAAACTGATCCCCAGAATTAAAACCTTGGGCAGTTGCAAACCGCATGTCGTTGTTGTCGAGCGAGTACGGTACGATTAAGTGTGGATTTCCGAATTCGAATGACCAATAAGGCAGGTCATCGGCGTAGCTGTCAGCATCGTAAAGAAATCCTCCTTCTTCAACGATCAACCGCCGTGAATTAGGGCTCATCCGCCCCGTATACCAACCCAAAGGACGCGTTCCTGTCACACGCGTATGAATCTCTAAGGCTCTTGCCAAATGTTCAGTTTCGATATCTTCCGGCACATTTTGATAGTCGACCCAACGGTAACCATGACTTGCAATCTCCCAGTCTGATTCGACCATTGCCGCAACGGCCTCTGGGTTTCGTTCAAGTGCCATCGCCACGCCAAAGACGGTGAGCGGTATGTCTCTATCTATGAAAAGCCGGTGTAACCGCCAAAATCCTGCCCGGCTTCCGTATTCGTAGAACGATTCCATGTTCATGTGACGCATTTTTGGAATTGGAGCTGCGCCGATAATCTCAGAAAGAAAAGCTTCAGAGGCTTCGTCTCCATGCAAAATGCAATTCTCGCTTCCTTCTTCGTAATTAATGACGAATTGCACCGCAATTTGAGCTCCACCAGCCCATTTAGGATTAGGGGGTTTTTCCCCATAACCAATCATGTCCCGCGGATAATGAGTTTTTGTTTGAGAATCAGTCATGTGCTTATTCTTGCGCTCTTCTGATTTCGGCATTACCCCACCACTCCGATTATTGTCGTTGTTGGAATAAAAAAGTTATTACAATATATTCGTATGAATTTTATAGAATATCTCGAACAGGGTGACGCCGTTAAGGAATACTTGCGATTCTGGCAACCATGCAGACCTCCTAAAGCAGCTGAAATCCTGGTATAAACAAACCAAACACTGACCCTTAGCTACTTCAGCCCCTAGAATTTTAATTAAGCAAAATGCTTATAATCTTATAATTTTTAATAACAGCAAAACTTCAGCATATTTTTTGGAGTGAATGTTTTGAAAAACCTGCTGACCGGTAGCGAAAACTTAGAGCCCGAAATACTCGCCGCCGTAAAGATTTTCGACGAGATGCGGGAGAAAACCACGGACCCGCCGGGCATCACCCGTCCATCCTACGGCGAAGGCGAAAACATTGCCCATGGTTTCGTGCGTGATTTAGCACGAGAACTCAATCTTCAAATTACCCACGATTACGCAGGCAATTTATATATGACCTTGCCTGGGAAAGATCGCGAAGCACCGTCAATTATCATCGGCTCGCATATGGACACCGTGCCCCATGGTGGCAATTACGATGGCGCGGCCGGTGTTATCATGGGAATAGCCGCCTTACACCGATTGCGCCATGAAGCTTGGCAACCAAAACAGGATATCACCGTTATGGCGATTCGGGCCGAGGAATTGGTCTGGTTTCCGACACCCTATGCCGGCAGCCGAATGGCCTTTGGTTTATTGCCCCCGGAAGATTATGATAGCCTCAAGCGTTCGGACACGGGACGCAGCCTCGCCGATTGCATTGCTGATCTTGGTTTCGATGTCGATGCTTTAAAGGCCGGCAAGGCTTGGCTCGATGCCAAGAAAATTCGTCATTATATTGAACCTCATATAGAACAAGGACCGGCTTTAGTCGAAGCCGGTATGCCCGTAGGCATTGTCACCGGCATCCGCGGTAATCTGCGTTATCCATTTTGCCGCGTTGAGGGAACTTATGGTCATGCTGGCGCCGTTCCACGGGATTATCGTTGCGATGCCGTGTTTGCTGCCGTTGAATTTTCTTCGGTTCTCGAAAACCATTGGAACGATCGAGATATAGCCGGTACGGATTTTGTTTGCACGATGGGCGAATTTCATACGGACCCCGTACACCACGGCATGACCAAGATTCCAGGTGAGTTACGATTCACCATGGATATCCGAAGCCTCGACTTCGATGTATTGCTGGATACGGATCAATATTTACGCAAAGAAGCAGCTAGAATTAGCCAGGAGCGAAACGTTGCGATCGACTTGGGTGAGTTTACAGAGGCTCATCCTGCCATTATGGACAATGAATTACGCTCAATGCTTCATGAGCAAGCAAAAAACCTTGAAATTCCTGTCATGGATATTTCGAGTGGTGCCGGACATGACTGTGCCACATTTTCTATTCAAGGCATTCCCTGCGCGATGATCTTTATTCGCAACGATAAGGGGAGTCATAATGCCGACGAGGCCATGGACATTAACGATTTTGCCGATGCTACGCGCCTATTGGTTTCATTCCTAAAGACATTAGATTAGTGGCGTGCTTAAGAAGGAGCTTATGCAATGTCTGCGCTCGAAGCGGACAATCCGTCGTTCTAGACATGCCGGCTTAAAGCGCGACGCTGGGCCGGATAAAGGATGCCGTATCAATCAGCGAGAGACCTGCTTTAGTCGAAGACCGTGCCGTTTCCGGCCACTGGGAGGGCGATCTTATAGTAGGCTCAGGGAACAGTTATCTAGCGACCCTCGTTGAACGAGCATACGCGCTACGTGATGCTGGTCAAAGTTCAAAACAAAGCCACGGAAACTGTTGTATCGGCCTTGATCAAACAGGCTCATAAATTACCCCGGGAACTTTTTAAGTCCTTGACATGGGATCGAGGCAAAGAGCTTGCGGATCACTATCGCTTTACACTGGCGACCGATATCGAAGTATACTTCTGCAATCCACAAAGTCCGTGGCAACGCGGTTCAAACGAGAATACCAATCGATTGCTCAGGCAGTATCTTCCCAAGGGAACGGACTTGTCTGTGCATTCACAGGCCCACCTCAACAAGGTCGCACGCCAGCTAAACGAACGACCCAGAAAGATATTGCAATTTGAAACACCCGCTGAGAAAATTAACCAATGTATTGCGATGACCGCTTGAGGTCGCCGCAAAAGTGGACATTTAAATTGCCGACTTTTCAAAAATGACCGACTTTTCCGTTTCCGCTTTACCCGGTAAGGAACGGCGGAAAATATCCAAGCTTACTAAGGGGTGAGTTTAAGCGTAGTCGACGAACTTTTGCTCGGGAACCCGCTCAACTTCACCGGCCATAGGACTGTAATCGAATGAGTAACCCAGAAACCAAAAACCTTCTCGAAGAAAACTTGCGAGTCATTAACATCGGCCTGGAAAGATTTTCATGGGAATTGGACCAGCAAGGCGTTGAGGTTGTTGATGTGGACTGGTCACCACCTGCCGGCGGTAATCCAAAAATTGCTGATCTGTTGTCGAAATTAGGAACATAAGGAAGTTTCCGGAAAATGGAACTTATAGAACAAGCCAATCAGGATGCCTTATGCCGGTTGTTATCTGCCGACCCGGTGCTGATTGATGTAATTCCGGCATCGGAGGCTATCCCAGCCCTTAAAAATCATATGATCCTACATAGCGGACCACCGATCGAATGGGCAGACATGTGCGGCCCCATGCAAGGTGCCATCGCTGGCATTGCGAAATTTGAAGGCTGGGCCACAAGCCTGGAGGACGCCGTCCAAAAAGCCGTGGCAGGGGCTTTTGAATTTCACCCCAACCACCATTTTGACGCCGTCGGCCCGATGACTGGCATGACGACGATCAGCCAACCGCTGATGGTCGTCGAAAACCGTAAGTTTGGAAATCGCGCCTACTGTGCCCTCAATGAAGGCCTTGGCAAAGTCATGCGCTTCGGCGGAAATGATGATGAAGTTCTGGCGCGACTGGCTTGGTTGCGCGATGACTTTGGCCCCGCTTTCGGCAAAGCATTACGTTCCGGCGACGGCATTCCTTTGAAACATCTGGTTGCACGCGGCTTAACCATGGGCGACGAAATGCACCAACGCAATGTAGCCTGTTCCGGGCTGATACTCCGTGAATTAGCGCCGGCGCTGGCGCGGACATCAACCGACAACGAAGCATTGGCGAAAGCTTTGGCCTTTATTGGTGGCAACGACCAGTTCTTCTTGAATGTCGCCATGGCCATGGGCAAATCGATCATGGACCCGGTTCGGAATATTGAAGGATCAACCATCGTTACAGCCATGAGCCGTAACGGGACCGATTTTGGTATCCGTGTCAGTGGCACCGGAGATCAATGGTTTACGGCACCTGTTGAAATGCCGGAAGGTTTTTATTTCCCAGGTTTCACAGAAGCTGATGCCAACCCGGATATGGGTGATTCGACGATTATAGAAACCATCGGCCTTGGCGGTTTTGCCATGGGTGCGGCGCCAGCTGTTGCCGGGTTTGTCGGTGCCGGGGCAGCATCAGACGCTAGCAGCTTCACCCGTACAATGTCGGAAATTACGACCGGTGAAAATCCCGAATGGACGATCCCGGGTATGGATTATTTGGGTGTTCCGACAGGCATCGATATTCGAATGGTCTTGGAAACGGGCTTGGCACCGACAATCAATACTGGCATCGCCCACAAAGAACCGGGCATCGGGCAGGTTGGTGCAGGTGTTGTCCGCGCCCCGATTAAATGTTTTGAACAGGCCTTGGTTGCTTTTGCTGAAAGCGTTGGCGTGAAATGAGCATCGTGATCGTCAACGAAGTCCGACGCGGCTTTTATTTGGATTCCGTCGCCCTCATGCGTTTTTCGAAGGCAATTGCGACCCTGCAAGGTGTCGAAGAAGCAGCACTGATGATGGCATCGCCTTCGAACCGACAAATCATGACTGATGCTGGATTGTTAAACGATGTCAGCATCGACGCAGAAGGTGGCGATTTGATCATCGGCATTCGCGCTACCAATGCTGATGCCGCCGAAGCGGCCCGGGCCAAAGCTAATCAGTTGCTTGATCAGCCGACATCGTCGGATGGTGACAGGGCGAAATGGCGCCCCAAAAGTATTCGCGCTGCCGTCAAAGCCAACCCGGATGCAAATCTGGTATTGATTTCCGTCGCTGGTGATTTTGCTACCGCAGAAGCTCGTAAAGCGCTTCGGTGTGGATTGCATGTGATGATGTTCAGCGACAACGTCTCCGTCGAAGACGAGCTATCGTTAAAAACGGAAGCGCGAGATTTGGGCTTGTTGGTCATGGGACCAGATTGTGGCACAGCTATTATCAACGGAACCCCGTTGGCATTTGCTAATAAGGTGCCCGTTGGTGACATTGGTGTCATAGGTGCGTCGGGCACAGGTACACAAGAAATCACCTGTTTGATCGGACAAGGCGGCGGCGGCATTTCGCAAGCCATCGGTGTTGGTGGCCGTGATTTAAAGGGAAAGATTGGTGGCATTACCACATTAATGGCGCTTGATGCCTTGGATCGGGACCCGAATACTCGCCACATCGTGATCATTTCCAAGCCTCCCGCCAAAGTCGTGGCAAATAAAGTCGTGGAGCGTATCCGGGCCAGCAAAAAGTCGTTCACCGTTTGCTTCATAGGTGCCGCAGGGTGGGACTTACCCGAAAATGCCCAGTTCGCGACGTCTTTGAAAACGGCGGCTGAACAGGCGTTGGGTGGCAAAGCGTTATTTGCTGATTTCGATGCCAGCGCCGTTGCCAAACCCGCAAGCGCCTCAAGCGTTTGTGGCCTGTTTTCCGGTGGCACTCTATGCGCGGAAGTCCAAACCCTGTTCCAAGCTGCGGGTGAACCCGTTATGTCGAACGCCCCGGTCCCCGGCGCTAAAACGATCACGGAAGGAGGCGACGCTCATGCAATCATCGATTTGGGGAACGATGAGTATACACAAGGTCGGGCACACCCGATGATTGACCCATCTGCTCGCGACCAAGCCCTAGACAAAGCCATGACCGATCCTTCTGTGGGGATTGTTCTGGTTGATGTGGTCATAGGATATGGCGCACACGAAGACCCGGCGGGACATTTGGTGGAAAGCCTGGGCTCTTCGTTAAAAGGCGAAACTCTGATCATCGCATCTGTCACCGGAACCGATGGCGACCCCCAAGGTCGCATAAGCCAAATCGCGAAATTGGAAGCGGCTGGAATTTTGGTCGCACCTTCGAACGCTGATGCAGCGAAATTAGCCTTGGCTTGCTTGAAATTGGAATGGTAGGGGATCGTCATGATAAATTCCCCGGCAAATCCCAGCCGTTTGATGGTGGCCATTGGTGGCAACGCCACCCACCCGGAAGATATCGAAGGCACCTCGCAAGAGCAGAAAACCATCGCGGCAATGACTGCCGAAGCGCTATTGCCGTTAATGATGTTGGATAACGAGTTGATTATCACCCATGGGAATGGCCCGGTAGTTGGTAAAATTCTTATGCGCCAAATGCTGACCCGCGACACCATCGCGCCGATGCCACTCGATATTTGTGTTGCCCATAGTCAGGGGGGCATTGCTTATTTGCTCATGCAAGCGATGGAAAATGCCTTACGGGAACAAGGAAACCAACGCCACGTTACGTGTTTGCTGACGCAGGTCGAAGTCGACCCGGACGACCCTGCTTTCGAGAACCCCAGCAAACCCATTGGCCCTTTTTTCGATGAGGAAGAAGCCAAAAAAATTGGCGCCGAATTGAGTTGGTTGATGAAAGAGGATTCTGGGCGCGGTTGGCGTCATGTTGTGCCTTCACCCAAGCCCAAACACGTTTGCGATATATCGTTGGTACAAATTCTGGCTCGGCGCGGCACTGTCGTCATCGCCGGTGGCGGCGGTGGCATTCCGGTTGTGCGGGATCCCAATGGGGTGCGAAAAGGTGTCGCGGCCGTTATCGATAAGGATCTGACGTCAGCCCTCATGGGCAATGTATTGGGTATCGATACGTTGATGATCCTGACAGCCGTACCGAAAGTCGCCATTCACTTCGGCACTGAGAAAGAAGAGTGTTTGGACCGCGTTACTTTGCAGGAGATACGCGCTTATCATATGGAAGGCCATTTTCCGGCGGGCAGTATGGGACCAAAAATCGATGCTGCAATCCGGTTTCTAGAAGGTGG
>MDTE01074471.1_pt1 | contig 11871 bp, 6 predicted proteins | sample 811231 | NCBI WGS metagenome assembly MDTE01 (sample SAMN05326651, study PRJNA326480) | marine metagenome | isolation source: seawater | place: Indian Ocean: Red Sea | collected 2010
CCCCACATGCCCAACTCGTCGCCACTCCAGATATGGGGAGCGCTAATGTAGGTGAATTGGTGTAATAACATCATTCGCATCTCACGAATAACCTCTGCATCTGGAGGCCCAAGATGAAGGTTTGTGTTTCCTCTAGCACCCATACGGTACTTATACTTCTGTTTATTTAGAAATGACGTGCCAAATCGTGGACTATCGTGACTCGCAACAAGATTCATTAGATTCTGGGAAAGGGACGGGCTGTAACCTTTATAGACTCGATTCATTTCGGCAACAAATCCGGTTGGCTTTAAACCTCCATTTGCTTTAGCAAATAACATTCGAGCTGGCTTGTACCATTGATAATGCATAACCGAATCGAAAATATCTCCCTGTAAGAACGGCCTCGGATCCATCAATTCATCTGGCCACTTGGTCCACCAAGCTTCCCCAAGCAATAGCGCTTCCGGATTAATCGCTCGAACAAACTTTCTATATTCCCGCCAAAAACCTAGTGGCACATGCGAAGCAACATCGAGGCGAAACCCGTCCACTCCGTCACTTGAATCACCATCACCATTGGGGTCCAACCAACGCCTTGTCACATTAAATACATGCGACTTAACCTCGGGATGAAGGTTGCCATCAAAAACATGACCTTTTCTCTTATTGGAAATGTTAACTTTCTTGAGTTCAGGTAGCGTCTTAACACCAAGCCATCCCTGATAACGAAATTCATCTTCAGGTGTCTCAGGGTCATCAAATGATATGATTTCATACCAGTCCTTAAAACGACTCTTAGACTGATTCTTTTTAAGATCTTCCCATGCCCAAAAAGTTATTCCAGTATGATTCCACGAATAATCGATGATCAAGCGCATCCCTCGCCTATGAACTTCACCTATAAGCTTTAGAAACAATCGGTCAGCTGATGTCCATCGCCACGTAGAGGGTTCAAGAGGATCTTCATTTTCAATTATAATTGAATCTCCTTCAGGGTCAGGTCCAAAAGTACGGTCAATATGTCGATAATGACGGGCATCATACTTGTGAAGAGATGGCGAATCGTTAAGGGGATTGAAATAAATGGCAGTAATACCTAGGTCCTCTAAATAATCTAATTTATCTAAGACTCCCTGTAAATCGCCGCCAAATCGTCGGGCTGCAGCAAGTCTATGGAAATCACCCCCTTCCGCCTTGGCCCAATTCTCCTGTTCATACCAATCTTGATGCCAAGGCGTTACCTGCCAATTTGCAGGAACATAACCAGGATAAGCTCCTTGCATGTATTCCGGACGTGGATCATTCGACAAATCACCGTTGCGAAACCGTTCAACAAAAATTTGATACCAGATTGCTTCTCGCGCCCAATCTGGAGCCTGATCAAAAGAAGCTGCTTTTCCCAAGACTTGACCAAATAAGAGAAAAGAAATGAACAAAAACAAATGATGATTGAATCGGTTCACCATCTGATCAATCGTTCATACGGTTGATAATTGACGTAGTTGATTTACCTGGAACAATTGGAATAATAATAATGCTTCCGCCTGACTCTTCTACGATCTTGCGTTCATCAGAGTCCAATGTTTCTAAGGTATAATCTCCACCTTTCACATAGACATCCGGCTTAGCCAAACGCAAAAAATTTACGGCATTTTTTTCAGGAAAAATCACCACTGCCCCCACAGATTCCAAAGCAGCTAAAACTAATGCCCTGTCTTCCTCTGGATTGATGGGGCGACTTGATCCTTTGAGCTTCCGCACAGAATCATCACTATTACACCCAACCAGCAATATATCCCCTTCTGCTGCTGCCTGCTCCAGATAAGTAACATGTCCTGCATGGAGCAGGTCAAAACAACCATTGGTTACCACTAGTTTACGATTAGTTCCCAAGAGTTGCTCTCGCCAAGCATGCAATTGCTCAAGCGACAAAATTTTCTCAAGAGCGTTCATCAGGGGATGAACCTACACGCACAGAGCTCAATAGCCAATACCTACGCTTCAATTGATCAACTTGAATTTTCTATTAAACAACAGCGCGGTTTTTGATATTGCCAAAAGCATTATAAAACAGGAGAAATCGCCGCGTGATTTCTCTAACTAAGCAAGTCAAAGAATTTGACTCTCTAGTTCAAAGTGGCGAACCAATATTGGCACTGGCTCCCATGCAGGATGTCACGGATCTCCCATTCTGGAAGGTAATCAATAAGCGCGGAGGAGCAGATATTTATTTTACTGAATACTTTCGTGTCCGGATTGGCTCAAGACTAGAAAAACCAATCCTACGAGCTATTACGGAAAATCCAACTAACCGACCTGTTGTTGCTCAAATGATTGGCAATAGCATTCCTGATCTGGTTCGAGCAGCAAAAGAATTGCAGCATTATCCAATAGCTGCAATCGATCTTAACCTCGGATGCCCCGCTCCTATTGTTTACAAAAAATGTGCAGGTGGTGGGCTTTTACGTGAGCCAGAACGCATCAATCGAATCCTCGGAACCTTACGTGAAGGAATCGAGAAACGGTTTACGGTCAAAACTCGCATCGGCTTCGATGACCCTAGTGAATTCGAAAAATTAATAACTATATTCGCAAAAAATAATCTCGATCTACTCACCGTCCATGGCAGAACGGTCAAGGAGATGTATCGAAGCCCTGTTCATTACGACTTAATTAAATTCGCAAATGAAGAAGTTGGCTGTCCAGTATTGGCCAACGGTAACATATACTCTGCAGCTAAGGCGAAGTCTGTATTACAAGAAACCAACGTAAGCGGACTAATGATAGGACGTGGAATTATTCGAAATCCTTGGATGTTCTCTCAAATAAAACAACATCTCAAAGGAGAAACTCTCGCTTTTCCAACAGGACAAGACGTCCTCAAATATGTAGAGGAACTCTTCGAAATGACTGCTCCAGAAAACTACATCGAATTAAGTCAGGTGCAAAAAATGAAAAAGTATATGAACTACTTTGGGCTTGGAGTAGACGCTGATGGCCGGTTTCTTCACAGCATTCGTCGTGTAAGAACCAAGCTAGCGTTCTTTAATATTTGCCGAGAATACCTCGACCATAAAGAACACATGCCACTAGAGCCTTTCACCCCAAAACTTAACAACCGAGACATCGTTGCCGGATGCCATACCTAGAGTCATCTTCAAGTAATTCAATTAAAACACGATTGCGTGATGGTCTACTCGCCGATACATTGCCCCAGCTGCAATGACGCTGACCGAGAAAATAATGGCCCGAGCTGCGGGCAAAAGTGAATTAACTGCCGGAGAGAATGTCTGGGTAAAGGTTGACACCTTGATGACCCACGACGTTTGCGGCCCAGGAACAATCGGTGTTTTTAAACGCGAATTTGGTGAAAAAGCAAAGGTTTGGGATCCAAAAAAAATAGTGATTATTCCGGATCATTACATTTTCACCTCTGATTCACTATCAAATCGAAATGTAGATATCCTCCGCGAATTCTCAAAGGAACAAGGCCTTCCATATTTCTATGACGTCATTGACGATCAAAATGGCAACTGGAAATTTGACTCTTCACAGGGATTATTAAAGCGACAGTACGGCTCACGTTATGCAGGGGTATGCCATGCTGCTTTGCCACAAAAGGGACATTTACGTCCCGGTGAGATATTATTCGGAACTGACTCACACACATGTATGGCTGGAGCATTCAACCAATTTGCAACTGGAATAGGCAATACAGATGCTGGTTTCGTCATGGGAACCGGCAAACTATTAATCAAGGTTCCAGAAACGATGCACTTCCAACTTGAAGGCAGTCTACAGGCAGGAGTCATGGCCAAAGATATCATTCTGCACGTCATTGGCGAAATCGGATTCGATGGCGCAACCTATCGTGCTATGCAATTTGATGGAGAAGGAGCATCTGATCTATCAATGGATGACCGAATGACAGTAGCCAACATGGCTATTGAGGCGGGAGGTAAAAATGGTATTTTTGAATATGATAAAAAAACTCAAGCTTTAGTTGATGAACGAGTTAAACTCAACGGGACCAAAAGCAACTACGAACCAGTAGAACGTGATGAGGCTGAATCATTCATCTATGAGTCAACTATCGACCTAAGCAAACTTGAGCCGACTGTGGCTTGCCATCCTGATCCTGGAAACCGGAAACTTGCCCGTGAAATGACCGACATGAAGTTGGATCGCGCCTACATCGGATCTTGCACGGGAGGTAAAACGAGTGACTTTCTAGCATTTGCTGAAATTGTATCTGGTCAAGAAGTTCGCATAGACACCTTCGGGGTACCTGCAACGCCGGAAATCGTCAATGATTTGCAAACAACAGAATGGAATGGCAAATCAGTCTGGAATATACTAGCTGATGCAGGAGTAAGAATGACTGAAAACGCCGGATGTTCAGCATGCCTCGGAGGCCCAGTCGATACCTTTGGACGGATGAATGAAGGCGGCATGAAGTGTATTAGCGCCACCAATCGAAACTTCCCAGGTCGAATGGGAAGCAAAGAAAGTGAAGTGTACCTTGCCAGCCCCGCTACAGTAGCTGCCAGCGCTCTTGCAGGTCATGTAGCCGACCCACGCGATTATTTAAATTGATCCTCGATCAAAACTCTTTGGCCAATACTTTTTAGCAAAAATTGCTGGCTCAATTTGACACTGATAAAAATGCCGTGCTAGTTTGCGCGTCTTCCCATTACAGCAATGGTGCTAGATCAACCAGTTTTGGTATTAAATCGGCTTTGGCAGGCAGTAAATATTTGTTCTGCACGAAGGGCACTATCCATGCTGTTCGAAGGCAATGCACAAGTAGTTCACAGCGAAGAAGGCAATTTCAACACCTTCAGTTTCAATGAGTGGGCAGACTTTTCAGAACAAGAACCTGGGCTGGAGTGCATCAATGGGGTAAGTATCAAACTACGACTTCCAAAAGTTATTCTTCTTATGGTTTACGATCGGATGCCCCGAAAAGAAGTAAAATTCACTCGTCACAACATTTTTCAACGTGACAAGAACATCTGCCAATATTGCGGTGAAAAATTTGACACACGAGATCTAAACCTCGACCATGTGATTCCACGCCAGCACAACGGGCCAACTACTTGGGAAAATATTGTATGTTCTTGTATTCCATGTAACTCCCGCAAGTCCAACAAAACCCCGGAACAAGCTGGTATGAATTTAATTCGACAACCACGTAAACCTCACTGGCATCCATTCATGCAGGTAAGATTTAGTCTGCAATATCATGAGAGCTGGCGCCACTTTCTAGATATAGCCTATTGGAACGTCGAGCTCGGGGAAGACTTAAAATAGCTCTCTAACAAGCCGAAGATTTTGCCTTTTCGATTAACTTCCAGAATTCTGGATTTTCTTCTAGAGCCTTGTCCTCACTCCCGGACAACTTATTACGATAAAGAAAATCGCGAAGTTGTTTTTTTGCATGAAGTATTCGGTGGATTAAAACTCCTAGTTCATGGCGTTCAAAGTAAACTCTATAATCGCCAAGTCGAAATCGAAACATATGGTGCCCATCACGATTGAGACGGCCAAATTTATCCATCTCATCACTTCTAATATCCTGCGGCAAACCTCGAAACTGACCTAAAATCTCAAGCTGCAAGTCCTTAGGCATAGTCTTTAGTTCTGCAGCAGCCGTCGGTGTAAAAATGATCTGAAAGGGTGTCATTATAGAAGTAAAATGGCAGCGTGTACGAGAATCGAACTCGTCTTTCCGCCTTGAGAGGGCGGCGTCCTAACCGAATAGACGAACACGCCTTACTATCCGGGATTTATGGCGAATAATACCTTCTCTAGTCAACACGAAATCACATGATCGTTATAAGCTCTTTAGACTCAGCTACTCAAATTAGACTTTTGCAACCTAGAAAATACCCCAGATAGCGTCCCTCCAATCGATTTCTGTGCATCATCAAATAAAGTGTAGAACACAGGAACAACAAGCAATGTAAAGAGAGAAGCGGAAGTCATTCCACCTATTAAAGTTAATCCAAAACTACGATAGCTCATGCCCATTTCACTCCCTTCAGAAAGAACCATCGGGATCATCCCAAAAATTGTGGTTAACGCCGTGATGGCAATGGGCCGAAACCGGTGCTCTGCAGCACTTAATAGTGCGGTTGTACGATCATTCCCTGCACGGCGCAAACGGTTGGCATAATCAATTAGAACAATACCATTATTAACAACTACACCAACAAGTAACATGCCTCCAACAATTCCAAGCATATCCATCTTTACGTCAGTGAGGTAATGAATCCATACCGACCCAATGGCAGCTAAAGGAATGGTAAAAACGATCGATAACGGCATCATTACACTTTCAAAAAGAAATGCCATCAGCATATAAATGAACAGTATCGATAATGACAAAGCTAATCCCGCTGCAATAAAATCTTCCGTACCATAACGCCTTCGAAGTTCGCTGAATGAAATGCCTTCAGGTAGATCAATATTTAACTTGGCTGCATCAATAGCCTTTTTTGCTTCCTCCTCTCGCCCAGCCTCCAACTCCATAGTTAATGTATGACTGACAGATTTGTTGGTTCTCCTGATATAACGAGGACTACTCAACATAGAAGGGTGAGTGAGTGATCCAACTGAACTAAATCGACCATCCTCAGCCGGAACAAGAAAATTATTTAAATCAGCCAACTCAGCACGATCCTCTTCACTAAACCGAACTCTAACGGGGATTTGACGACCCTCGCTTTGAAAGCGAGGCAATGTACTACCCCGCAATGCATTACCAACCAGTCCGGCTAGGGTAGTTGGATTGACCCCAATAGAACTAGCTCGGTCACGGTCAACAACTAACCCCATTTCATTAGGGCTATCATCTTGCCTTTCCTGCAACGCCAACACCCCTGGCAGACTAGCAAATAAAGGCTTTAGAGATTCGGCAATCTCATCAAGTTTAACAGGATCATTTCCCACTAGTCTTACAGAATAACGCTCCTCTCTGTCCTGCTTTTCCTCACCATCACCCATTCGCTCATAACTTGTTTTTAAGCCGGGAACTTCAGGTAATAACTTGAAGATCTTCTCTGAAATTTCTCGGGGAGGAATATCACTCTTGCGGTCCTGCTTAAACCAGCCTTCTAGAGATCCATACCAAGTTGCATATCTAACCATATAACCTTCGATTTCAAATTCATCTTTTTGTGCATCAAGAATCTTCTCTACTTTTTTAAAGTAGTCGGTGCGCTGATCAAAATTGAATTGGCTTGGAAAGTTAAAAGAAATATTGAACTGGCCCATCTCACGCTTTTCATCAAAAGAAAATCCAACCTGCTTAAATGTGTACAAATATGTCACACTAAATAAGACAAGAAAAATGATAGCCAAGTCGATACGTCGCTGGAGAAAGTAGTGTAGTGCTCGGTTGTACCAAAAATTGAAACGGTTGAATGTAAGCTCGTAAAGCCGTCCTAGCCAACCACGTAATGCCTCAACCGCACGGTGTAGAGACACCAGACGAACAAAAGGCTTTCGATTTAGAGTAAGAAAAACACACAATGGGACAAATACCAACGCAATGGCCAACGAAGAGAGCAGTGCTGTAACTATGGGTAGAGCTAATCGCATCATGAAAAATCGCATTTGCCCCTCAACTAATAAAGCCGGAAGAAAAACTATAATAGTGGTAAAGGTAGCAGTAGTAATGGCCAATCCGATCTCCTGAACTCCCTTGATACAGGCATCATATCTTGTCATGCCATTGAAATAATGGCGCTGGATATTCTCAGCCACTACCACGGAATTATCGACCAGTAAACCCACACAAATAACAAGCCCTAGAATGGTAAGCAGATTGAGCGACTCACCACTAAAGTACATCGTTGAAACAGCAATAAACAAACATAACGGAATGGCTAATGTAATGATTAAGGTAATTCGCAAACGCCTCAGGAACATATATAGCACTATTGCAGCCAAAAACGCTCCAATTCGACCGGTTGTATAGAGCGTATTAAGCTGAGTCATTACAATACCTCCCTGATCCATAAAAACACGGAGTTCAAAGTTCTCTAAATCAGGATCATCTGCCCACCCCTTAACCATAGATTGAATCTGATTACAGACCGCCACTGTGTTAGCAGTGCTTTCCTTAGTAATTGTTACAGCCATCGCTGGCTTACCATTCACACGAGTAACGTATCGACGTTCCTCAGGTTCATATTTTAGAACAGCCACATCACTAAGGATAATATTAGTGCTTACAGGCATGTTTCTTAACTCATCAATGGTTTGGTAAGTGCTAGTGGATTTGAGTAAATATTTTTTATCTCCATCTTGTACATTGCCACTAGCAAGATTGAAATTATCACCCCTTAACTGTCGCGATAATTTGTAGATATCTAAGTTATAGGCTTCCGAACGGTCTTTATCTACTTCAATAATGATTTCCTTCTCTTCCAAGCCTCTAGCATCAACGTTGGCTACACCATCAATTCGAGATAAGGGCGTAATGATTTTTTTGTTCATAAAATCATATACATCAACATCAGGAGGAAGATCATGAGCCACACCAAGCATGACTATTGGAAACCCAGACATATCCATCTTATATATGTAAGAAAACTCAACATCATCCGGGAATCGCAGTTTAGCCCGCTCAAGCCGATCACGTACCTCGCGATAAGCCACATCCATGTCTGTTCCTTGTTTAAAATCTAAACTGGCCCTTACTGAGCTAGAGGAACAAGATGTAGTCATGGACTCAACACCGCGTACTGTGCTTAGTTCTTCCTCAAGCGGCATGGCTATTTTTTCCATTGCCTCCTGAGGAACTGCAGAATTCCACGGAACCCGAATTGAAAGTGAGTTGGCCTCGAATCCTTCTGGAAATAGTTCAAGTTGCAAACGAGAAACGGCAATTAATCCAACAGCCAATATGGTGAGAAACAATACAAACATGCTCACCCTACGATTCAGAGAAAAACGGGTTATTCTTGTAGCAAATTCGTTAGATTCCATGAAATAATTCGAAACACAGATAGGTCACTTGACCTCACTTGCTTTTGGTGACCGATCTAAGACAGAAGCTAGTATGTTTTGGATGGCTTTTTGCGCATCATCGATCAGTGTATAAAATACTGGAACTGCTAAAAGGGTGAAAAATGTCGCTGTGGTCATCCCTCCAATAATCATATAACCAAAACTTTCAAAGCTACGTCCCATGTCTGAACTAGAAGCCAATGTCAACGGAATCATTCCAAAAATCGTGGTAAAGGCTGTCATAACAATGGGCCTAAACCTATGAAATGCCGCAGTTAAAAGAGCCTCATTTCTCTCCATTCCTCCTGAACGTAGTCGATTTGCATAATCGACTAATACAATACCATTATTTACCACGACACCCATCAACAGAATACCACCAACTATGCCCATATCATCGATTCCTGTCCCTGTTGAAAAGTGCAACCAAATAGATCCGATCGCTGCCAGAGGGATTGTCAATATTATAGAAAGCGGCATCAACACACTCTCGAACAAAAATGCAATAAGCATATAAATGAAAACAATCGAAAGACCCATAGCAATCAAGCTAGTCGAAATCTCATCATCATCAAAAGTAACTTTCATTTCACTAAATGAAACTCCCTCAGGCAAGTCGATGTTTCTTTGCGCCTCATAAATAGCTCTTCGAGCATCGCTCTCCTGTCCTGACTCAAGCTTCATGCTAATGTAATAGCTAATTTTTTTATCAGACCGATTAATGGATGATTCACTCCTTAACATTGCCGGCTTGGTAAGAGCACCAATAGATGAATAACGACCATCATCACTCCTAACTCGATAGTTGTTAATGTCGTCTAATTCAGCACGATCCTCTTCACTGAATCGCATACGAACCGGAATCTGCCGTCCATTTCCGCTAAAATCTGCCAATGAACGACCGCGTAAAGCACTACTGACTACCCCTGCCACTGCCTCTGGGCTAACACCGATTGAACTGGCCCTATCTCGATCAACCATTAATGCCATCTCATTTGGGGCCTCGTCAGAGTCTTTGTCTTCTACCGAAAGCACACCTGGCAATTCTGCAAAAGCCGGCTTCAACATCTCACCAACCTCCTCAAGCTGCCTTGGATCATCTCCAACTAACTTAATGTGATGCCGAGACTTTTGATCATTTCGTTTTTCACCCCCTGTATCCATCCCTGAATAGTAAACCCGCACACCTGGAATCTCGGGGAACATCTTATATAATCTATCTGGCACTTCATCCTTTGGTATATTTTCAGTCCCCCCCTCGTCAGAGTAGTTTGCTTCAAACTCACCATGAGTATGCTTATCAAATTCCACACGATAACTAGAAATGCCAAATTGCAACTTATTGGTTTCAACGATATTTTCTACTTGTTGAAAATAAGCATTTTTGTCCGCAACCGTAAAGTGGTCTGGAAAACGCACCCGCATATGAAATTCATCACGGTCATCATCGCGGTATCCGACGACGTCTACTTTTTTAAAGCCATAAAAATAAGTGGCTGAAAGCAGAACAATTAATATAAATGCCAAGTCTAATCTTCGATTTAAATAATATTTTAATGCTTTATTGTATAATTTGTTGAACAACTCAAACGTACAGTTATAGAGAAACAAAAGGAATTTTTTGAAAGACAAAATACCTTTATTGATCGAATTCAATATGCCTTTTCGACTATTTGATTCTTTGTGACGAACTGAGCTCACAGTAAGATAAACACATAGGGGAATAAAAATGATTGCCATGCCCAAGGAAGCCAGCAACGCCGAGACCACCGGCAAAGCCAGCTGATACAACATAAAGCGCATTTCCCCTCCGACAAGCAACGATGGAAGAAAAACAATAATTGTAGTAAGCGTAGCCGTGGTAACTGCCAACCCTATTTCCCCAACTCCTTTTAAACAGGCTTCCTTGCGGGATAGTCCCGATTGATAATGACGATGAATATTTTCAGCCACTACCACTGAGTTGTCGACCAGCAAACCAACACAGATAACCAAACCCAGGATAGAAGTCATATTAAGCGTATCCCCAGCAAAAAACATAACCGTCATGGATATAAATAGGCAAAGAGGTATCCCCAAGGCAATGATCAGAGTCAGACGGAATTGGCGAAGGAAAAAAAACAGAACAATACCCGCCATTATAGCTCCATAAACTCCGTTGTTGGTTAAACTGTTGAGCTGTCTTTGAATTATATCTCCATAATTCTGGTATAGATAGAGCTCATACTGGGCCAACTGAGGATTACCTCTTATTTCATCAATTGCAGCTGCAACTTTCTTACCCACCTCAACAGTGTTAGCCTCACTTTCCTTAACGACTTCCACTCGTGCTGAACGCATTTTGTTCCAACGCTCAGTTCGTTGATAAGTATCATCCACTTCATATTTAATTGTGGCAACATCCCGGAGATAAACAGAATCACTGAGGGGAATATTCCCGAGATCCTGCATAGAGTGAAAGGTACTGGTTGATTTAAGTAGATACTTCTTGCCTCCATCAATAACAGTGCCACTAGACAAAGTGAAATTGTCCCCTCGAAGTCGCTGAGAAAGACGATTGATACTTAATCCGTACGCCTCAGCACGATCCTTATCCACTTCAATTTGAATTTCCTTGCGGTAGATTCGTACATTTACATCAGCAACCCCATCAATACGCTGCAAGGGTCGCACAATATGTTTTTCAACATTGTTGTATAGATCGGTGTCATCGGTGTATCGGACGGACATACGGCAAACCGACGAGCTGGTTCCTCCATATTTATAAATTCGATAATCATCCACTCCTTCTGGAAATCGGAGTGATGCTCGCTCCATTCGATCACGAACTTCCCGGTATGCAACAGCCATATCAGTATCACGTTTGAAACG
>MDTE01178085.1_pt1 | contig 11869 bp, 10 predicted proteins | sample 811231 | NCBI WGS metagenome assembly MDTE01 (sample SAMN05326651, study PRJNA326480) | marine metagenome | isolation source: seawater | place: Indian Ocean: Red Sea | collected 2010
ACTGAATTTTATAATAATGAATATAAATAGTTCATATTTTTTTTATATATAATTTTTAGATATTTCCAAACCTGTTAAAAAGAGATACTAATCGACCAACTTTTTTTATATTAATAAAGGACTTTTAATGAGTGAAGTTAAATCAGACATTCAAATAGCAAGAGAAGCTAAAATGCAACCAATCAAAGACATTTTAGCTAAAATTAATGTCCCAGATGAAAGTTCTGCTTTTAGCCCAATGGGGCGTCATATAGCAAAAATAAATTTAGAATATTTAGATGGACTAAAAAGTAAAAAAGATGGGAAGCTTATTTTAGTGACTGCAATTACACCAACTCCTGCAGGTGAAGGAAAAACAACAACATCGGTTGGACTAAATGATGGGTTGAATAAAATTGGAAAAAAATCCATAGTTTGTCTAAGAGAACCAAGTTTAGGTCCTTCTTTTGGTATGAAAGGTGGCGCTGCAGGTGGAGGTTATGCTCAAGTTGTTCCAATGGAGCAAATTAATTTACATTTCACTGGTGACTTTCATGCAATAACATCAGCACATAATTTACTTTCAGCTTTAATTGATAATCATATTTATTGGGGAAATAAACTAAATATTGATGTTAGAAGAGTTGTTTGGAAGAGGGTAATGGATATGAACGATAGATCGTTGAGATCTATCGTGGTTGACTTAGGTGGTGTTGCAAATGGTTATCCCAGACAGGATGGCTTTGATATAACTGTTGCTTCAGAAATCATGGCTATATTTTGCTTAGCAACAGATTTAAATGATTTAGAAAAAAGAATAGGAAATATTACCATCGCTTATACTCGGGACAGAAAAGCTATTTATGCAAAAGATTTAAACGCACATGGACCGATGACTGTTCTTTTGAAAGAAGCTATTAGACCTAATATCACTCAAACTTTAGAAAATAATCCAGCTATAATTCATGGTGGACCATTTGCAAATATTGCTCATGGTTGTAATTCCGTCATAGCAACAAAAGCTGGTCTAAAATTATCTGATTATGTTGTTACTGAAGCAGGATTTGGAGCCGACCTAGGAGCTGAAAAATTTTTAGATATTAAATGTAGAAAATCGGGAATTAAACCTGATTGTGTAGTTCTTGTCGCTACAATCAGAGCCCTTAAAATGCATGGTGGTGTAGCAAAAGACGATTTAAAAAAAGAAAATATTAATGCATTAAAAAAAGGATTAGTTAATTTAGAAAGACACATAAATAATACAAGAAAATTTGGTCTTCCAGTTACTGTCGCAGTAAATCATTTTATAACTGACACTGATAAAGAAATGAATGCATTACTTGATTTTTGTAAAACTCAAGGTGTTAAAGCATCTAAGTGTACTCATTGGTCTAATGGAAGTAAGGGTACAGAGGATTTGGCAAAAAATGTTGTGGCTATTTGCGAAGATAATCAAGATACATTTAAATTTTTATATGAAGATAAATTATCTTTATTCAAAAAAATTGAAAAAATAGCTCAGGAAATTTATCATGCAAGTGAAGTTGTTGCTGACACAAAGATAAGACAACAATTAAAAGATTTTGAGGAAAAAGGATATGGAAATCTTCCTGTATGTATTGCAAAAACTCAATATAGTTTTTCAACAGATCCAAATTTAAAAGGAGCTCCAACTGGACATGTTTTGCCAGTCAGAGAAGTAAGGTTATCCTCAGGTGCAGAGTTTATAGTGGTAGTTTGTGGGGAGATAATGACTATGCCAGGATTACCGAGAGTCCCTGCTGCAGACTCAATTAAATTGAATAATAAAGGTGAAATTGAAGGACTGTTTTAGTTTAGAAGGTTAAGCCAATTTTTGAGCTCAACCATTCTTTTATTTTTATTTGAAATTAAAATTTCTTTTTTAATAATACTTATATGCTTTTTGAGATCATCTTCGTTTTTAAAAGCTTTTCTATTTTCAATTAACCTTTTTTTTCTAAATTCAATTAAACTTATCATTTTTTCATAAGTTATTTCAGGATGATATTGCAATCCCCAAACTTTCGATTTGTTTATTTCAAAATATAAACTTTGAACTTTGTTTATTTTATTAGAAGCCAAACAAACACCAGATGATGGTAATGTTACCACTTCATCAAAATTAAAGGCTGGTGAGTTGAATTTTCTATCTTTATTTTTATAGAGGGGGTGATTTATTCCTATATTATTTATTTCTATCTGATTAGCTATACCTATGTGAGAATTAAAAGCTTTTTTGACTTGCCCACCAGCAGCAGTGACAGCAACTTGCATGCCCCAGCAAATTGCTAAAATTTTTTTAACTTTTTTTTGACACTCTTTCATAAATTCAATCTGTTTTCTTATTTCTGGTGTATCATTATATATATTCAAACTACTTCCTCCCCAAATTAAACCATCATAATTGTGAAGTTCATTAGATATATTTTGAATATTTTTATCTGATGATGGGTTCACAACATCAAAGATTAAATCTTTTGTGAAATAGTTTAAGCTATCTTTTAAGCTTTCAGTATGAGTTTGAATACCTGCTTCAGAAAAATTTTTATTTTCTTCTTTTAAATTTCCCTCTACAATTAATATTTTTTTCATTTGAATAATTCCCCTGATATACTGTTTTCATACATTAATTTAAGATCCTTTTTACTGATCTTTTTAGGATTACCTTCAGTAGATGGGTCTTCAAAAGCCATTAATGAGAGTTTTTCTAAATCTAAATTTGAACAATCTATAACATCTGAAAGTTTATGTGGTATTTCCAATTGTGTTCTTAAATCTAATATCCATGATAAAAAATTTTCAAAACTTTTATCTAATCCCAAATAATCACATATTGATAATATTTTTTTTTCTATCGATGATTTATTAAAAGACAGAACATATGGCATAAAAATAGCATTACTTAGGCCATGATGAATATTATGCTGAGCATTTACTGGATGACTTAAAGAATGTATTGCTCCTAATCCCTTTTGAAAAGCTGTTGATCCCATGGATGAAGCTACTAATAATTTTTGTCTAGCTTCAATATCTTGTCCATTATTATATGCGGTCAAAAGAGAATTCTTGATTAATTTCATGCCCTCCAATGCTATACCATCTGCCATTGGATGAAAATTAGGTGCACAAAATGCTTCTAAATTATGTGCCAATGCATCCATACCAGTGGCTGCGGTTAGTTTTGGAGAAAGTTCAATAGTTAATCTTGGATCAAGAATTACAATCGAAGGTAAGATTTTTGGATGAAAAATTATTTTTTTAACACCAGTTCTTTGATTAATAATTGCTGATGCTCTTCCAGTTTCAGATCCTGTTCCTGCTGTGGTTGGAACTGCAATTATCGGTGAAATTGATTTTTCATTTGCTCTTTTCCAGTAATCTCCAATGTCTTCAAAATCCCAAATTGGTCTTGATTGCCCTGACATAAATGCAATCGCTTTGCCAACATCTAATGCACTACCACCACCAATAGTGATTACACCATCACAATTATCTTTTTTAAATTTCTTAACACCGTTTTCAACATTCTCACCGATTGGATTACCCGAAAAATTTGAATAAATTTGTAATTCTTGAAAATTTTTTTTTATGTCAGATATTATGTTCTTTATAAATAATAAATTTACTAAATCTTTATCTGTTACAAATAATGGTCTTTTAATTTTTAAATCAATGCATGCTTTTACTAAATCTTTTATTCTATCTTCACCAACCCAGACTGTTGTTGGATAATTCCAGTTAGATTTCATTTACCAATTAATTTCGAGTTTTTTATTATTACAAATACATTTAATTACACTTATTAGTAATGGAAAATCTTCTTTTTTAAATTCTTTTAAAATTTTAGGTCCTATTGCAATGGCAAGTTCTGCTCCTTCTACTGTAATTTCCTTCATATATTTTTCCTTAGCCTCATTAAATAAGAGACCTTGACCAAGAAAATAACCCATTTTGCTATTTCTGCCACCTGCAGAACTAACATATAAGTCTCCTAAGCCAGCGAGTCCATATGCTGTCTTCTCTTTACCATTCAGTTTTTTTGTTAAATTTTTCATTTCAGAAACTGCTTTATAGGCTAAAGATGCAGCAGTATTTAAATAATATTTATTCTTTATATCATCACTCAAAAATTTACTGCTTAAACCCTCAGATGCACCAATTAACATGGAATAGATATTTTTTGTAGCCGCACAAACTTCAACGCCTATTAGATCATCTGAATACTCTGTAGAATAATATTCAGTTGAAATGATATCTCCAATATTTTTTACTATATCTAAATTTTCATTAGCTAGCACAACGCTACTATTAATTCTATTTGCCAATCCATTAGCAAGACATGGTCCACCTACAGCAGAGATTTTAGATTTTTTTATTCCTTTACTCATCAATATTTTCTTTAATTTTTCTGCTAAAGTTTCAAATTTATTATCAATTATTGTTAAACCTTTTGTTAATAAAAGTATGTCAATTTTATCATTATAAAACTTAGAAATTTCCTCACCAACCCACTCAATACCTTTAGAACTTACGCCGACTACTAATAAATCAATATCTTTACTTATATCTTTATTGAAATCTGAAAATTTTATTACTTTAATTTTTTTTGGAAGTTGACATTTCAGAATGGGATGAAAATTATCTAATTTATTTATTTCATTTATTAAATCGTCTTCCAGGAAAGATCCTACTAAAAAAACTTCATGAGAATTATCTGCACAGGGAACGGTAAAAGCTGAACCCATAGCACCAGCCCCTATAATTACAATTTTTTTCATACTCTTTATACAAATCTAAAAACAAAGATTGCAAAAATAAATGAAATTATAGTTGCAATCCAAAGCATTGGTCCAATAAGTCCCAACCAACCTAAATGAATATAGGCAGAACTTAATAGTGAAATAAATAATCTATCTCCTCTTGTTGTGTCTAATCCTAAAATACCTTTTCTTGGACTCCCGCCAGGTTTTTTCTTTTCCCAGATAATCATTACTACAAAACAAAAAACGATAAAAATAAAGAATGCAGCTGTCTGCCATGTCCATGCCATCCAAGTTATAAACTCAAAATCAAAAAACCCTTTCTCTTGCGATTTCGCAACTGAGTCCCATGTATTCGCAGCATATGAATTTGTGAATATCATACTCTTCCTAAAGCAAATCCTTTTGCAATATAATTTCTTACAAAATATATAACTATAGCTCCTGGTATTATAGTCAAACTGCCTGCAGCTGCTAACAATCCAAGTTCATAACCAGAGGTGCTTGCGGTTCTAGTCATTGTAGCTGCAATAGGTTTAGCTGCAACAGCCGTCAAAGTTTTTGCTAACAATAGTTCTACCCAAGAAAACATAAAACAGAAAAACATAGTAATGCCTATTCCAGCAGTAATTGTTGGAATAAATATTTTAAAGAAAAACTTCCAAAATGAATACCCGTCCACATAAGCTGTTTCATCTAATTCCTTAGGAACCGATGACATAAATCCCTCTAAAATCCAAACAGCCAAAGGTATATTAAATAAACAATGGGATAAAGCTACCGCAACATGAGTATCAAAAAGATTCACTGAGGAATAAAATTGAAAAAATGGTAGAGCAAATACCGCTGGTGGAGCCATTCTATTTGTTAAAAGCCAAAAGAATAAATGTTTATCACCTAAAAATTTATATCTTGAAAAAGCGTAAGCAGCCGGAAGCGCCGCGGCCACTGATATAAATGTATTTAAAACTACATAGTAAATTGAATTCAGATATCCTGTATACCAAGTGCTATCCGTAAAAATTTTTTTATAATTATCTAAAGTAAATTCTTGTGGCCACAATGTATAAGTATTTATAATTTCTGTAGTGGTCTTAAATGACATATTTAATAACCAATAAATTGGTAACATTAAGAAAATGATATAAACTGTTGGCACTAACCACTTAAATTTTTTCATGATTGACTCTCATTTCTCATCATTAAATTATAAAAAACCCAACAAACAGTTAATACTATAAAAAAATAAATTAAAGACATTGCAGCAGCGGGTCCTAAATCAAATTGACCCAAAGCCATTTTTACTAAATCAATAGATAGAAAAGCAGTGGCATTTCCCGGCCCACCTCCAGTTAGCACAAAAGGCTCTGTGTAAATCATAAAACTATCCATAAATCTTAACAATATAGCGATTGTTAAAACTTTCTTCATTTTAGGTAATTCTATATGTCTAAATACAGCCCATCTAGTTGCTCCATCAATTTCAGCTGCTTGATAATATGCGGGTTGAATAGATCTTAATCCTGCATACGAAAGCAAAACTACTAATGATGTCCAATGCCAAACATCCATCAATATTGTAGTAAACCATGCATCTCCACTTTGCTGAGTAAAATTATAATCAAATCCCATTGCGTTTAATGAATGCCCAAGAAAACCAATATCTGGTAAAGCAAAAATATTCCACATTGCTCCTACCACATTCCAAGGAATTAAAAGTGGCATTGACATTAATACTAAACAAATTGGGACACCTATTCCTTCTTTTGGCATATTAAGTGCTATGAAAATTCCAAGTGGAATTTGAATTACCAAAATTATCAATGTGAATAAAACTTGTCTACCTAGAGCTGCGTGAAATCTTTCTGAAACTAAAATTTGTTTAAACCATCTTGTACCCTCCCACATAAATTGATTATTTCCAAAAGTTTCTTGAAAAGCATAATTAACTACAGTCATTAATGGAATAATTGCATTAAAAGCAACTAGTACAAAAACAGGTATAACAAAAAACCAGGCTTTTTGATTTACAGTCTTATTCATTATTCAACGATCCAATCATCTCCATAAATATATGTGAAATCTTTTTTAAAAGCTAAAAAAGACGATCCACTAGGTATCTCTTCTGAAGCTTTTGTAATTAATTTTATTTTTCCACTGTCACTTACAGTTTCAACAATTTTATTTTTTCCAGTGTTGCTAACATTTACGATTTTTACTGGTAAACCCTCTTTTTCAAATGAGATAAATTCTGGCCTGATACCTAGCTCAATTTTTGAATATTTCAAATTTTCTAAATTTAGGTTTGATGTTGCAATTTTTATTCCATTTACAACTATTGAACCACCATTTATCTCGCAAGGTATTATATTCATTCCTGGGGAGCCAATAAAATGACCAACAAATGTATGTTTTGGTTTTTCAAATAATTCTACAGGTGTGCCTGTTTGAACAATCTGACCGTTATGCATTACCACAACTTGATCCGCAAAGGTAAGAGCCTCAGTTTGATCATGTGTCACATAAATCATTGTCCTTTTAATTTTTTGATGAAGTTCTTTTAATTTTGATCTTAAAATCCATTTCAAATGAGGATCAATTACAGTCAATGGTTCATCAAACATAATAACATTAACATCAGACCTTGCTAGACCTCTTCCTAATGATATTTTTTGTTTTCCATCAGCTGTCAAGCCCGATGCTCTATTATTTAAAGTCGAACTCAGTTCTAACATTTCCGCAATTTCGTTTACTTTAATCTTAATTTCTTCCTCAGAAATTTTTCTATTTCTTAGTGGAAAAGCAAGATTATCAAACACTGTCATTGTGTCATAAATTACTGGAAACTGAAATATTTGAGCAATATTTCTTTCAACTGGATTTTTTTGAGTTATATCCTTATCATCAAATAATATTTGGCCTTTTGTTGGATTTATGAGTCCTGAGATAATATTAAGTAAAGTTGTTTTTCCACATCCAGACGGTCCTAATAAAGCATAAGCGCCTCCATCTTGCCAGTCGATATTTACATTTCTAATAGCCCAATCTTCATCTTTATTTTGTACATCTAGATAACTATGGCTAAGATCTTTAAGAGTTATTTTAGACATTACCTACCAACCTATTACTATTATCAAAATACAAAAATTCATCGGCATTCATAAATAATTTGGTTTCCTCTCCAACTTGTTTCTGGTGAATTCCCTCTGACAATGAAACCCAGCTTAAATCTCCATTTGTAAAATGTATCATGCTTTCAGATCCACTAAGTTCAGAAATTAGAACCTTGCCATTAATTTCAATTGAATTTTTTCCCTCTTTATATGTCGTTATGTTATGTGGTCTTATACCAACTTTATAATTTCCATCTTTTAAATTTAAATTAGTTTTCCAACTCACTTTATCTGATAATAAAGAACACATTTCACCTTTTTTATTTATTTCAGCAATATTCATAGGTGGATCACTAAAGACTTTTGCTGAGTCTAAATTGTTTGGTTTGTTATAAACATCTAGAGTTTTTCCATGTTGTATCACTTTTCCCTCTAATAAAGTTGCAGTATAACCTCCGATTAGTAGTGCATCTGATGGTTCAGTTGTTGCATAGACAACTATACAGTCTCTATCCTTGAATAATTTGGGTAATTCCTCTCTAAGCTCTTCCCTTAATTTAAAATCTAGATTAGCCAGAGGTTCATCTAATAAAATTAAATCGGAGTCTTTCACTAAAGCTCTTGCTAAAGCTGTTCTTTGTTGTTGGCCTCCTGATAATTCGTTGGGCTTTTTACTTAACATTGTTTCGAGTTTTAATAATTCTGCAACTTTATGCACCCTTTGATTAATTTCATCTTTATCTATTCCAATAATTTTTAAAGGAGAAGAAATATTTTCATAAACTGTAAAATTTGGATAATTTATGAATTGTTGGTAAACCATTGATACATTTCTTTTTTGGACTTTTAAACCTGTTACATTTTTTTCATTAAACCAAATTTCTCCTGATGTTGGTTTATCTAAGCCAGCCATAATTTGCATTAGAGTGGTTTTGCCTGCTAATGTAGAACCTAACAAAACGTTAATTGTATTTTTTTCAAATTTAAGATTTGTGGAGTAAATGTGAGTCTCTTCTCCAATTTTTTTTTCAATATCTTTTAGCTCTAGACTCATAATAATTTTTTTTGATAAAAAAACAAAGAGGGGCTAATGCCCCTCTTTGTAGATAGATTTTTTACAAAATAAAATTAGTTCCAAGCTTTTTCGTAAGGAACTGTTTTACCTTGTGGTTTTTCATCACGCTTAGCTTTTGGCGATCCAGGTTGGCCTAACCAATAATCTGCACCTTTTGGTTTGGATAATCTTGGGCCACATCCACCATATGTATTATTCGCTTTATCAGCAGCTTCCATACGTGACATAACTAAGTTCATCTCTTCTGCAAGACGATCCATAGCCTCTTGTGGACTAAACGCACCTGAGTTTACATCTCCTATTTGTTGCCACCAGATTTGAGCAAGTTTCGGATAATCAGGAACATTGATACCTGTTGGAGACCACAATACTCTGTTAGGAGATCTGTAAAACTCTACTAATCCACCTAATTTTGGAGCTCTCTCAGTAAATGATTTATGATTGATATCACTATCTCTAATAATAGTTAAACCAACATGGCTTTTCTTTAGAGATACAGTTTTTGATACAACAAATTGAGCATACAACCATGCAGCTTTTCTTCTATCAACTGGAGTAGACTTAAACAAAGTCCACGAACCAGCATCTTGATAACCAAGCTTCATGCCTTCATCCCAATAAGGTCCTTTTGGTGATGGACCCATTCTCCATAAAGGATTTCCGTTGTCGTCAACTGTTTTGTTTCCTGAACTCTTTGGTGCAACCATTGATGCAGTAAACGCTGTGTACCAGAATATCTGTTGAGCAACGTTACCAGATGATAAAGCTGGTAAAGACTGATAAAAGTCCATACTTGCTGCACCTGGAGGTGCATATGCTCTTAACCATTCATCCCATTTTCTAATAGCATAAACAGCAGCTGGACCATTCGCAGCTCCACCTCTTGCAACATCTGCTCCTACTGGATTACATGTACCTTTTTCCATTCTGATACCCCATTCATCCACTGGAACACCATTAGGTTTTCCAACAGAACCAGCACCAGCCATAGATAACCATGCATCAGTCATTCTCCATCCTAAATCTGGAGCTCTTTTACCATAGTCCATGTGTCCATAAACTCTAACACCATCAATATTCTTCACATCATTTGTAAAGTATTCTGCTATGTCCTCATAAGCTGACCAGTTTACTGGAACACCCAAATCATAACCATATTTAGCTTTAAAGCCTTTTTTGATTTCAGGTCTATCAAACCAATCTTTTCTGAACCAATAAAGGTTAGCAAATTGTTGATCAGGTAATTGATAAAGCTTTCCATCAGGGCCTGTTGTGAATGATTTTCCAATAAAATCGTCCACATCAAGTGTTGGTAAAGTTACGGCTTTACCTTCACCAGCCATCCAATCTGTTAAATTAACAGCAAGTTGTAGTCTAGAATGAGTACCAATTAAATCAGAGTCATTAATGTAAGCATCATACAAGTTTCTTCCTGTTTGCATTTGCGTTTGAACTGCTTGTACAACCTCACCTTCTCCTAGAAGTTGGTGATTTACTTTTATACCCGTTATTTCTTCAAATGCTTTTGTAAGTGTTTTAGACTCGTATTCATGAGTAGGAATTGTTTCTGAAAGGACATTTATTTCCATTCCTTTAAATGGCTTCGCAGCTTTTTGAAACCACTTTAACTCCTTAATTCTGTCTTTCTCTGACAAAGTAGAAAGACTAAACTCACCTGTTGCATACTTCTTAATTGCATCCGCATAAGAGGCTGTAACAAAAATTGAGAATGAAACAACAAAAGCAAGGATCGTATTTATTTTTTTTAGCATTATATTTCCCCTTCTTTGTGTTTAAAATCGAAGAGTAACAAGAATTTAATAGAGGTGTAAAGGTTAAAATTATTGTTCGCTTATGAGTTGAACTAAGTGATTAAGCTCCTTCTTATAGCTTTTTCCCACCCTTGAACATTTTTTTTTCTTATTGAATTTTTCATTTTAGGTAAAAATTTTTTATCTAAAGACCAATTTTTTGAAATATCTTTTAAGGATTTGTATACTCCAATTTTTAATCCTGCCATAAATGCTGCTCCCAGCGCCGTAGTCTCATCTACTTTTGGTCTCAAAACTTTAACCTTAACAATGTCACTTAAAAATTGTGAAAACCAATTATTTTTTACCATTCCACCATCAACACGAACTATCTTAGGTCTTAAACCATCATTTTTCATAGCTTCAAATAAATCATAAGTTTGGTAAGCAACAGACTCTACTGTTGCTCTTACAATTTCTTTGATACCGGAGTCCCTTGTTAAACCACTAAGAACACCTCTTGATTTAGCATTCCAATATGGAGTTCCTAATCCTGTAAATGCAGGAACTAAGTAAATTCCTTTATTATTATCAAGCTTTTTGATAATCTTTTCCGTATCTGATGCTTTTTTTATAAAATTAATTTTATCTCTCAACCACTGGACACCTGCACCTGCTACAAAAATTGATCCTTCTAGTGCATAAGTTGTTTTACCATCAATCTTGTATCCAATAGTGGTTAGAAGTCTATTTTTTGAGTAAATGACTTTATTACCTGTGTTTAACAAAACAAAAGCTCCAGTTCCATAAGTGCTCTTTAAAGATCCTGGTTCAAAACAACATTGTCCAATTGTAGCAGATTGTTGATCTCCAACCATACCTGTTATTGAATAAGATTCTCCAGTAATATTTGGATCAGTGTGACCAAAATCATCTGAACAATTTTTTACCTCGGGTAAAATATGTGATGGTATATTTAAAATATCCAAAATCTGTCTATCCCACTTGTTATTAACAATATTATATAGCATTGTCCTACTAGCATTTGTAGCGTCAGTGAAATGATTTGTACCTCCAGTAAGTCTCCACAATAAAAAACAATCCACAGTGCCAAATAAAAGTCTTTTCTGTTTAAGTAATTTTTTTGCTTTGGGAATATTGTCTATAATC
>MDTE01004801.1_pt1 | contig 11868 bp, 11 predicted proteins | sample 811231 | NCBI WGS metagenome assembly MDTE01 (sample SAMN05326651, study PRJNA326480) | marine metagenome | isolation source: seawater | place: Indian Ocean: Red Sea | collected 2010
AGTTTTTATCCAGACAATTAAATGTTGGTTTCTCAGGAGGTGAAAAAAAGAAAAATGAAATACTCCAAATGAAATTATTAGAACCAAAATTAGCTATTTTGGATGAAACAGACTCAGGCTTAGATATTGATGCTTTAAGAATAGTCGCAGACGGTGTAAATTCACACAAAAATAAGAAAAATGCTTTTCTAATTATTACACATTACCAAAGATTGCTTGATTATATAAAACCAGATTTCATACATGTATTATCTAATGGTAAAATCGTAAAAACAGGGTGTGCGGACTTAGGTCAAGAATTAGAAAAAACGGGTTACGAAAATTTAAAATGATCGAACAATTATTTAATATAGACCTAAAAAAAATTTCAAATTCTTCCGAAAAGGAGGTACTTGATAGAAAAGAAAATTTAAAATTATTTTTTGCAAATGGCCTTCCCAACAAAAAAGAGGAAAATTGGAAATTCACGGATTTTAATAAAATTATAAGCAAAAACTTTAAAAATATAAAAAATAACGACTTAATACCCGATCCAAAAGTTGAATTAATCAATGACTTTGAGCACAACTATATTGTTCTTGTTAATGGATCTTTTGAGTCAAGTAATATGAAATTTGAGGAAAAAGAAAAAGTAAAAATTAAAAAATTTAATTCATTTGAAGAAATAAAGTATCAGTCAGTCAACAATCTCAATTATCTCAATAAAGCTCTGTCATTAGGTGGATTTAATTTAGAAATAGAAGAGAATTATAAATGCAAAAAACCAATAATTATATACAATTATTTTACATCTAATTTAGATAATAAAATTATTAATAACTCAAACAAGATCAGACTTAATAAAAACTCTGAACTTAATTTAATTGAGTATAACGTCTGTGAAAAAAGTAAATTTATTAAAAATACCTTTGAAAAAATTGAGATTGAAAGAGAAGCAATATTAAAAAATATTGTAGTGCAAAAAACAAAATGTGACGGTTATTTCTATAAAAATATATCAGGTTCACAAAGTTACAATTCTAGTTATCAAAGTTTTATATTAAGTTCAGGTTTAAAATTTAACAAAATAGAGATTGATATGAATTTAGAAAAAGAAAAAAGTAGTTGCTATATTTTATCTGGACTAAGTTTAGGAGAGAAAGAACACCAAGAGATACAAACTCGAATTAATCATTTAGCCCCTAATTGTAAAAGCTATCAAAAAATCAAAAATGTCTTAGACGGTGGCAGTAATGGAGTTTATCAAGGAAAAATATTTGTCAAAGATATTGCCCAAAAAACAGATGCATACCAATTAAGCAAGGCTTTAATTCTAAATGATTTAGCTGAATTCAATGCAAAACCAGAATTAGAGATTTATGCTGATGATGTTAAATGTTCACATGGATCTTCATCCGGAAGTATTGATGAAGATGCAATTCATTACTTAATGACGAGAGGTATTGATTTATCGACAGCTAAGAAACTTTTGATTAAAGGTTTTTTAGGCGAAATTTTTGAAAATTTGCCTGAACAAAAAATAAAAACTTTTTTAGAAAATACGATTGGAAAACAAATAGATGGAATTTAATAACATAAAATCAAAATTCCCGATTTTTAAACAAAAGATCAAAGGTAAATCTTTAATATATTTAGATAGCGCAAATTCCTCCCAAAAACCAAAAATTGTTATTGATGAAATTTCAAGGTTTTATGAAACTGAATTTTCTAATGTAGGAAGAAGTGTTCACACCTTAGCGGTTAAAGCCACTAACAAATTTGAGGAAACAAGAGATATAGTTAAATCTTATATAAATGCTAAAAATAGGGAAGAAATAATTTTTACAAAAGGCGCGACTGAGGCAATTAATTTAATAGCCAGCACTTATGGAGAAAAATTTATTAAAGCCGGTGATGAAATTCTTGTTACTGAACTAGAGCATCATTCAAATTATGTACCATGGCATTATTTAAGAAAAAAAAAAGGCGCAATAATTAAATTTGCAAATGTTAATGAAAATGGCGAGGTGGATATTGATGAATTTAAAAAAAAGATTACTGAAAAAACTAAAATAATTGCTTTCACACATATTTCAAACGTTACTGGAACTATCATGCCTGTAAAAAAAATTATTGAATTAGCAAAATCAAAAAATATACCAGTTTTAATTGACGGCACCCAAGGCGCTCCACACTCTGTCATCGATGTTCAAGATTTAGATTGTGATTTTTATGCAATTTCCTGTCATAAAATGTATGGTCCTAACGGACTTGGTATTTTATATGCAAAAAAAAAATGGATTGATGAGTTACCACCCTATCAAGGAGGTGGTGGGATGATAAGTGAAGTGAAAAAAGATGACATCACCTATGCAGATGCTCCAACTAAATTTGAGGCAGGAACAATGCAAACAGCCGAAGTGGTTGCATTTGCAAAATCTATAAAATTTATTCAAGACTTAGGCATTAAAAATATAGAAAAACATGAAAGTGAAGTTCTGGAATACGGTTTAGATAAATTAAGAAAAAATAATTCTGTAAATATTATTGGCAATCCTAAAAATAGAGCTTCTATAATGTCATTTACAATTAAGGGTATCCATCCGCACGATATAGCAACAATTTTAGATGATGATGGAGTAGCTATAAGAGCAGGTCATCATTGTTGCCAAATTTTACATGATAAACTTGGAATTCCTGCTTCGGCTAGAGCCTCAATTGGTGTTTATAACAACAAAGAAGATATAGATGTTTTATGTGAGTCAATTAATAAATGTAAAAAAGTATTTCAGATTTAAATGGAATTAAAAGAACTTTATCAAGAGATCATTTTAGATCACGCAAAAAATCCTAGGAACAAAGGAAAATGTGAAGATTATAATCATGATGCAAAAGCACATAACCCTTTATGTGGAGATAAAGTACATATTTACTTAAAATTAGAAAAAGACAAAAAAATTTCAGGTTTAAGTTTTGAGGGTGAGGGATGTGCAATATCTTTAGCATCTGCTTCAATTTTAACAGATACTCTTAAAGGTAAAGATATTAACTTTTCTAAAAAAGTGACAGATGATTTTTTAAATATGTTAAAAAATAAATCAAAAATTACTTTGAATAGTTTATCAGAGGATCAAATTACTACTATATCCTCTCTTTCTGGTGTTCAAGAATTTCCTATGAGAATAAAATGTGCAACTATGGCGTGGCATACTCTTTTATCTGCCTTAGAAAAAAAAGGTTAATATGACTGAAATTAAAGATAAAATTATTTCTGAAATTAAGAAGATTTATGATCCAGAAATTCCAGTAAATATCTATGAATTAGGCTTAATTTATAAAATTGAAGTAAATAGTTCCAACAAAGTACTTATAGAAATGACTTTAACTTCTCCAAATTGTCCTGTAGCTGAAAGTTTGCCAAATTCAGTCAAAGAGAATATATTAAAGATCGATGGAATTAAGGAAGTAGACCTTAAACTTGTGTGGGATCCACCTTGGACAAAGGATAAAATGTCAGAAGCAGCTAAATTGGAATTAAATTTATGAGCGAAAAAGTGATAAAATTAAGTGATAAAGCAGCTGAGAGAATAAAAAAGATTATGTCTAAAGCTGAAACAACTGCAATAGGCGTAAGAGTAGGAGTAAAATCAGGTGGTTGCGCAGGCATGTCTTATATAATGGAATATGCAAAAGAGGCAAAACCTAACGAAGAGGTGATTGAGGAAAAAGGAGTAAAAGTTTTTATAGATCCTATGGCAATCATGTATTTACTTGGAACTGAAATGGATTATAAGCAAGAAAAGTTTTCCTCTCAATTTATATTTAAAAATCCGAATGAGACAGAGCGTTGTGGCTGTGGCGAGTCTTTTAAAATTTAGCAACTGTAATACATCTCAAACTCAATAGGATGAGGCGTATGTTCAAAATTATATATTTCTTGAAATTTCAGTTCTATGTAAGCGTCAATTTGGTCATCGGTGAAAACTCCCCCTTGAGTTAAGAATTCTCTATCTTTATCTAAATTTTGCATTGCCTCTCTTAAGGAACCGCAAACAGTTGGTAATTTTTTCACTTCACTTTCAGATAAAGAATATAAATCTTTATCAAAAGGTTTGCCCGGATCAATTTTATTTTTTATTCCGTCAATACCAGCCATTAACATCGATGCGAATGTTAAGTATGGGTTTCCTGCTGCATCAGGAAATCTTATTTCCATTCTTGCAGCTTTTGGATTCATTATCACGGGAATTCTACATGAAGCTGATCTATTTCTAGCAGAATAAGCCAAAATTACTGGAGCTTCAAAACCAGGAATTAGTCTTTTATAACTATTAGTAGTAGCGTTAGCGAATGCGTTAATCGCTCTTGCATGTTTTAGAATACCGCCTATGTAATATAATGCTTCTTTCGATAGGCCAGCATATTCTTTTCCCATAAATAATGGAGAACTACCTTTCCATATTGATTGGTGACAGTGCATTCCTGAACCATTATCGCCTTTCACAGGTTTTGGCATAAAAGTAGCGGTTTTACCAAATGAGTTTGTAACCATTTGCACTGCGTATTTATATAGCTGAACATTATCTGCTTGATCGGTTAAAGTACCGAAATACATTCCCAATTCATGTTGGCTTGGCGCAACCTCGTGATGATGTTTTTCTACTTTTACCCCCATATCTTTCAACGCCTTTAAATATTCACCTCTCATATCTTGCGCGCTATCCACTGGAGGAACAGGAAAATAACCACCCTTAATCCCAGGTCTATGAGCAAGGTTACCATTTTCGTAATCTTTACCTGTATTATAAGGACCTTCAGAGCTATCGATATTGAAACTTGTTTCATTCATATCGTTTTTGAATCTAACATCATCAAAAACAAAAAATTCTGGTTCAGGTCCAAAATATGATTTATCTCCTATACCAGTTTTTTTTAAGTAGGCCTCAGCTTTTTTTGCAGTTCCTCTCGGATCACGCTCGTAAGGGTCTTTCTTTACAGCATCTAAAATATCACAGAAAATATTTAAGGTAGTATGAGAGTTAAATGGATCAATGATTGGTCTATCTAAATCAGGTTTTAAAATCATGTCTGACTCATTTATAGCTTTCCAACCAGCTATTGATGAACCATCAAAAAACACACCTTTATCAAGCATGTCTTCATCAACCACAGTAGCATCCATTGTTAAATGTTGTAATTTTCCCTTTGGATCAGTAAACCTAAGATCAACAAATTCAACTTGCTTATCTTTCATCAGCTTTAGAATGTTTTTAGAACTCATAATTTTAATAAATGTATATAATAGTTTAAATTTCGCTCAGACAATATATAAGGTGTTTTTTTAGAGTATAACTAAATATAAATATCAGCTATGCATTTATCACATAAATACAATTTTTACTTGAATGAGAGAAGCCAATACCTTTGATTTATTATTATTGATTTTACTTTCGGTAATTTGGGGCTCAGCATTTTTCAATATTAAAATAGCCACATACTCATACGATCCAATCACGCTTGCATTAGTAAGAGTGATATTTGCAAGTATCCCATTATTAATTTTATGCAAATTAAAAAGAATTAGAATTGAAGCTTTTGACAAAAATTGGAAATCATATTCATTGATAGGTTTAACTAATATCTCTATTCCATTTGTTTTAATAGCTATAGGGACTTCAAAAATAAATAGTTATCTAGCAGCGATTTTGATGAGCACAACACCTTTAAGCGGATCGATCCTAGCACATATTTTTATTAAAGATGAAAAATTATCATATCTTAAGTCATTAGGAGTTTTAATTGGCTTTAGTGGAATTGTGTTACTTTTTTTTGATAAAGTGATAATTAACAGTGATAATTATATATATGCATTAATAACTATTCTTGGTTCAACATTTTACTGTATTGGCGGTCTACTTACTTTAAAATTAAAAAATAAAAAAAATGAAAATGTTACTACCTCTACAACTCTTTGGTCCGTAATTTTTCTTTTACCTTGCTCACTAATGATTGAAACCCCATGGAATTCTAATCCAACTCTTGCATCAACAATGTCTCTTCTATATCTTGGTGTGATTGCTACAGGTCTTGCTTGGTTGATTAGATTTAGAATATTGACTGTAAATGGCCTGGTTTTTCAAACTCAGGTAGCATATTTAATTCCTATTTTTGGAGTAATATTTGGATATTTCTTAATGAACGAAACAATTACATGGAGAGTTTTATTTTCATTAGTTATAATCTTGACAGGTATATATATATTTAAAAAAAACAATAAAGGATAATAAAGTTAAATGGGATCAGATTCAATTGAAGCAAGTTTTTTGTCGATATTTGCCTTGATCAGTTTTTTTGTTTTTTTAATTACTAGTAAATATTCGCAAAAAATTAAAAATGGAGTATTATTAGACAACGATTTGGCAAAACCACAATCATTTCATGAGACACCTATCACAAGGAGCGGTGGACTAGCAGCTCTTATATCTCTTAGTATTTTTTATGGCATTTATTTCCTTTTATATTCAAAAATTTTATACGAATATATTTTAATAAGTTATGCGATGTTTTTTACTGGTTTTTTAGATGATTTAAAAATTAACATTAAGCCTTCAAGAAGATTAATTATAATGATTATTTTTTTGTTTTCTTTAATATATTTCTTGCCAATTAAAATTTTAAATATTGACATTCCCTTTTTAAGAAATTTATTGAGTATTGACATTTTTTCTACCATTTTTGTGCTGCTGTGTTTTCTTTTTATTACTAATGGCGCGAATTTAATAGACGGATTTAATGGGTTATTAGTAATAAATTTAATTTTAATTAATATTATTTTAACGTTAATAAATGTAAATGGCGGATATTTAGAATTTTCTTTCTTACTTATTTCTCAAATAATAATTTTGTTATCTTTTTTATTATTTAACTTTCCAAATGCAAAAATATTCTTTGGAGATAGCGGAGCTTATTTGATGGGTTCCTTAGTTGGGTTAAATTCAATTATAACAAATAATTTAAATCCAAATATTTCGTCTTTTTTTTTCTGCACATTATTATTTTATCTTTTTTTTGAAGTATTTTTTTCATTTTTGAGAAAGTTACTTCAAAGACAATCACCAATACATCCTGACAAAAATCATTTACATATGCTAAGCTATTACAAAATTTCCGCAGTCTTTGGAAAAAATAAAGCCAATTATTTAAACTCAGTCTTTATTAATTTAATTTATTTAATTCTTGTGATTCCGGGGTTGTATTTTATTGAAAATCCCATATTCAGTAGATTTTGGTTTTTCATTTTATTGCTTATTTATACCTTCATTTATTTTAGACTTTATCATTTAACAAAAAATTAAATTGTTATATAAAGCAACGATTAATGGGCAAGTGGCGGAATTGGTATACGCGCTGGTCTTAGAAACCAGTGCCGCAAGGCTTAAGAGTTCGAGTCTCTTCTTGCCCACCAGATTAATTTATGAAAATTGAAGTACAATCAAAAAAAGGTCTTAAAACAATTTTGTCAGTTGTTGTAGACAAGAAAACTATTCAACTTAAAATGAATGAGAGACTATCCGAGCTACAAAAGGAAGTATCCCTTAAAGGTTTTCGACCCGGTAAGGTACCTGCGTCAGTGATCAAAAGTCAATTTGGAAAATCTGTTTATGGAGAAGTCATAGACAAACTCTTAAGAGAAACATCCACTAAAGCTATTTCAGAAAAAAAATTAAAAATAGCTGGCCAACCGAAGATTGATTTAAAACAGTTTGGGGAAGGAAAAGATCTTAATTATGAATTACAAATCGACTTACTACCTAATATCATTTTAAAGCCATTTGATAAATTTAAGGATAATGAATATAAAATAAAAATTGAAAAAAAAATAATTGACGAAAAACTAAAAGAAATTTCTCAACAGAATAAACAATTTATAGATAAAAACGAAAATGAAAAATCTTCAATTGGAGATCAGATAATCTTTAACTATTCAGCTACTGTGGATGAAAAAAAATTTGAAGGAAGCGAAGGTAAGGGCGTACAAATAGAGCTAGGAAAAGATTTATTCCTTAAGGGATTTGACGAACAATTGGTAGGCATTAAAAAAGGAGATAAAAAACTTGTAGAAGCTTTTTTACCAGCAAACCACCCAAAAAAAGATTTAGCTAATAAAAAAACTAAGTTTGAATGTGTAATCATAAATGTAAAAAAAGCAATTGAGAGTAAATTAGATGATAAATTTGCTCAAACGATGGGAGCAAAAAATATTTCTGATTTAAAATTACTTATTGAAAAACAAATTTCAAGTCAATATACGCAAGCCTTGAATTCAATTACTAAGAAAGAAATCTTAGATCAAATCGAGAGATCACATGATTTAGACTTACCTAAAAACTTAATTGATCAAGAAATAGAGGTGATGACAAGAAATTTGAAGCCAGAAGATAAACATAAGCATAAATTAAATAATGAAAAAATTGCAAAATCAAGAATTAAACTTGGGTTACTATTAAACGAATTTGGAGAAAAAAATAATTTAAAAGTATCAGATGAAGAAGTTAAAAATGAAATTCAAAAACAAATCAAAGGGATGCCTGGACAAGAAAAAATGGTTCTTGATTACTATCAGAAAAATCCAAGTGCTTCACAGAGTCTAAGAGGGTCATTGTATGAGGAAAAAATAATAAATTTGATAAAATCAAAAATTAAATTGAAGTCCATCGAATTAGAAACTAAAGAAGCAGAAAAAATAATTAATGATTTTAATAGACCAAATGTAGATAAGAGCCCTTCTTTCAAAACTAAATCCTCTGAAAAAGCTAAATCAAAATTAAAAAAAATTAGTAAAAAGTAAGCAATAGTTGTATAAACCAGCTATGAGTCGAGAATTTGAAGAAAAAATGAACAGTTTAATTCCTATGGTTGTAGAACAGACCAGTAAAGGGGAAAGAGCTTATGACATATATTCGAGACTTTTAAAAGAGAGAATTGTTTTTTTAGTGGGCCCAGTTAATGATGCAGTAGCTTCTCTTGTTACTGCACAATTATTATTCCTTGAGTCTGAAAATCCAAAAAAAGAAATAAATTTTTACATTAACAGTCCTGGAGGACTTGTTACTGCTGGTTTAGGCATTTATGATACAATGCAGTACATTAACTCTCCTGTATCAACTTTATGTATTGGCCAAGCTTCATCTATGGGATCTTTTTTATTAGCAGCAGGAGAAAAAGGTAAAAGATTTTCTTTACCAAATTCTAGAATAATGGTTCACCAACCATCTGCAGGTTTTCAAGGCCAAGCAACAGATATTCAAATCCATGCTAAGGAAATTTTGTCTTTAAAAGAGAGATTAAATGTTATTTATTCTAAACATACAGGGAAATCTGTTAAAGAAATTTCTGACGCGCTAGAAAGAGACAACTTTATGACCTCTGAAGAAGCTAAGAAATTTGGCTTAATAGACTCTGTTGTGGAAAAAAGAAAATAAAGCACAACATATAGCAAAAACTACAACTTCAGCTTGATAAGAAAAACATAGAGTTTTATATTATAGTTATTGATTCGTTATGTCCGAAAAAACTAATAAAAATATTTTGTACTGTTCCTTTTGTGGGAAAAGCCAACATGAAGTCAGAAAGTTAATAGCTGGCCCAACTGTTTTTATTTGCGACGAATGTGTTGAACTTTGTATGGATATTATTAAGGAAGAAAACAAAAGTTCATTTGTAAAACATCAAGACGGAGTTCCTTCACCAAAAGAAATTTGTAATGTTTTAGATGATTACGTAATTGGTCAAAAAATTGCAAAAGAAATTTTATCAGTAGCAGTTCATAATCACTACAAAAGACTCAATCATGAAACAAAAAATAACAAAGATATCGAACTTTCAAAATCAAATATTTTATTAGTTGGTCCGACAGGTTGTGGAAAAACATTACTAGCTCAAACTTTAGCAAGAATTTTAGATGTCCCATTTACTATGGCCGATGCTACGACTCTTACCGAAGCAGGTTATGTTGGTGAGGATGTAGAAAATATAATTTTAAAATTACTACAAGCAGCTGATTACAATGTTGAAAAAGCTCAAAGAGGAATTGTCTATATTGATGAAGTAGACAAAATTAGTAGGAAGTCAGAGAATCCCTCTATTACTAGAGATGTATCAGGAGAAGGAGTTCAACAAGCTTTACTTAAAATAATGGAAGGTACGGTAGCTAGCGTCCCTCCTCAAGGTGGAAGGAAACATCCTCAACAAGAATTTTTGCAAGTTGATACGACTAATATTTTATTTATTTGCGGAGGTGCTTTCGCTGGATTAGATAAATTAATTGACAGTAGAGGAAAAGGAAGTTCAATAGGTTTTGGAGCAAAAGTAAAAAGCTATAAAGAACAACCTCTTTCTGAAATCATGAAAATGTTAGAACCTGAAGATCTTATTAAGTATGGTCTAATTCCAGAGTTTATTGGCAGAATGCCAATTATAGCTACGCTTGATGATCTTGATGAAAAATCACTAGTAAAAATTCTTAAAGAACCAAAGAATTCTTTGATAAAACAATATAAAAGATTATTCGAATTTGAAGATGTAGAATTAGAATTTAAAGATGACGCGATAGCTGAAATTGCTAAAAAAGCAATAACTAAAAAAACTGGAGCTAGAGGTCTTAGATCCATACTTGAAAACATCTTATTAAAAACGATGTTTGAATTACCAGATATGGAGAATGTTATTAAAGTTACAGTTGATAGTTCTGCTGTTAAAGGAAACTCAGAGCCCATTGTCACATACGGTAAAAAAACATCAACATCTGTAGCATAAATCAAATTTGTTTCTTGAAATTATCTTATTTATCGCCATATTAAGCTTATATGAAAGCTTCTTATTTAAAACCGCTTTTACCTTTAAGAGATATCGTAATATTTCCTTCAATGGTTGTTCCACTATTCGTAGGGAGAGATAAGTCTATCAAAGCATTACAGGAAGTAATGAAATCTGACAAATCTATAGTTTTAATTACTCAAAAAAATTCAGAAATAGACGATCCCACTAGTAAAGATCTTTTTCAATATGGTTGCTTAAGCAAAGTTCTACAACTTTTAAAACTGCCAGATGGTACAGTTAAAGTTTTAGTAGAAGGAGAAAAAAGGGTTAAAATTTTAAAGCATAACGACAATAGTAGTAACTTTCTAACTTGTGAAGTAGAAATTGTAGAGGACCAAAATATATCAAAAGATTTAGAGCAAATGGCGATGGGCTTAGTAAAAAAATTTGAAAAACTCCAGATATTAAGTAAAAAAGAATTTAATGATGGCATAAGTAATTTAAAAAATCTTAAAAACCCATCACAAATAGCTAATAATATTTCTTCAAATTTAAACATTCCAATATTTGATAAACAAGAACTACTAGAAATTACTGATCTCAAAAAAAGATTAGAAAAAATTCACTCTTTAATAGAGAAGGAAACTAGCGTTTTGTCTGTAGAGAAAAAAATACGTGGAAGAGTAAAAAATCAAATGGAAAAAACTCAAAGAGAATATTATCTTAATGAGCAATTAAAGGCTATTCAAAAAGAACTCGGTGAAATCGATGAAGGTAAAGATGAATTATCTACACTATCAAAAGCTATTTCAGAAGCAAAAATGCCAAAGCTGGCTAAAGAAAAGTGTTTGTCCGAATTAAAAAAATTAAAATCAATGAGTCCTATGTCTGCAGAAGCTACAGTAGTAAGAAACTATCTAGACTGGATGACAGAACTCCCTTGGTCTAACAAATCTAAAATAAATACTGATTTAAATAATGCGCAAAAAATTTTAGATGAAGATCACTACGGTTTAGAAAAAGTAAAAGAGAGAATTATTGAATTTTTGGCAGTTCAAAAAAGAATCCAGA